>Ga0123389_171619_pt1 | contig 28791 bp, 26 predicted proteins | sample T0HHNH4metaT_FD_89917 | JGI IMG/M metagenome (GOLD analysis project Ga0123389, IMG submission 89917) | Methane-oxidizing artificial microbial communities from Washington, USA to study methane cycling - T0-HHNH4 metaT (Metagenome... | ecosystem: Engineered > Modeled > Simulated communities...
CAGGCATACCGTGAACAGATTAATCCTATTCATCAACCAATGGCTTGCCGACATCACACGCAAGCTGCATAACAACTTCTATCTTTACCTAAGCGCGCTGCTGACGGTATTCGTACTGGTTGACGCCAGCCTGCTGCATATCGGTGAAAACATGCGCGACAAGGCATTTGACCTGATGGTGAAAAACCGCATCATGGTGCCCAAGCCTGACCCTGACATTGTGATTGTCGATATCAACGAAGCCTCGCTGAGTGCGATGGCTGGCGAATACGGCCGCTGGCCATGGCCAAGGCAGGTGCTGGGTGAGTTTCTGGAAAACATCGAGGCTCAGCAGCCGAAAGCGGTGGTATTTGACATACTGTTCAGCGACGCCGATGTTTATAACCCGGACAGCGATGCCTACTTCAACGAGGTCATTGCAGGCACTAAAAACACATTCTTCCCCATGCTGCGGCTGGCACAGGAAAGCGACCACCTGAGCAGCATCACGCCCGATATGATTCCCGGCATTCAATATGTGCAGCCACAGGACGGCACCGCAGAAAAACAGAAACAACCCATCGCGATTGTCCTGCCGCATTTTGAGGCCGCGCTGAACACAAAACACCTGGGCACCCACAACATCTATCCGGATAAGGACGGCATCGTGCGCGAGTATCGACTCTGGCACGACGAAAATGGCTGGATACTGCCATCATTGCCATTGGCCGTAGGCAATTTCGCACCGGTGATCCCTTCATCTCCGGCACAGAACATTCTCATCAACTGGCGCGGCAAACCCTTCACCTACCAGTACGTTACCTTCAGCGACGTATACGCTGATATGGCGAGTAAAGTTAAAAAACGCCCGGCAGATGAGTTCAAAAACAAGATCGTGATCATCGGTTCTACGGCGCCCTCCTTATTCGACCTCAAAGCCACAGCCATGGCCAAGGCACACCCCGGCGTGGAAATCCTGGCAACGGCCATTGACAATGTCAGGCACAACGATGACCTGAAAGTATGGCGCGGCAAGATTCCCTATGTGCTGATGAGCCTGATGCTGATATGGCTGACTGCCCTGGCATTTTTCCGCAACATGGATCGCGACAGGCTGACCACCGTATTCAGCAGCAGCCAGATCACCCTGCTGGCGCTTTCATATACTGCAATCAACCTGACCAACACTTACCTGGACTTTACCGGCCCCATCACTTGGGCCGTCATGTACTTCAGTGTGGCCAAAATATATGCGCTAGCCAACGACCGTGCCATGCAGCGCATGCTGGCCAGCGATGTCGAATCCGGCAAAAAAGGAGCCAATGTACTGCTGATGCCGATCGTCATTGAAAGCCGGTTTCCATTTACAGACAGCATGCTCAAAAAGCTGAGGCATGCTGTCGAGCAGCAACTGCATCGACCTGCGACTGTAGAGTTCCTGAAAGGGACCCAAAGCGGCATCTGGGGCTTGTTCAGCGATATGATCGTCGTAAGCTGGGCTTACGCGCATGACAGCAGCGATGAGGCTGCCGGGGTTCAGCAGGACGCCTCGCAGCTAGGCTCGCAATTGCAGCACTTATTGCAGCACTCCGGTATGCCGGATGATGTTGCGGTGCGTTATGCAATACATACCGGCGCACTGAATACCGAAAAACCGATGGCAAGCCAGTGGCGCGGCTTGTTTGCACAAGCGATTGTTAAATTAGATATCCTGGAGAGAGAACAATAATGAAATCAAAATTCAAAACCATGTTCATGGCCACATGCCTGCTGCCCGTATTTTATGGATCGGCTGTACTGGCGGCCGAAACCGGCACGGCATTAAAGAATGACACCATACGCAAAGAACCTTATGCCGATGCCAAATCAGCCGGCAGTTTCACGCGGGGCGAAAGCCTGGAAATACTCGGCAAACAAGGCGCCTGGCTGCAGGTGAAAACTAAGAAGAGCACAGGCTGGGTACGCTTGCTGTCGGTAAAACGGGGCGCATCATCCGCAGGCAATCAGACAGCTGGCGTCCTTGCTGCCGCCAGCGGCCGTGCGGGCACCGGCCAGGTCGTATCCACCACTGGGGTTCGCGGCCTGAGCGAACAGGAACTCAAAGCTGCAAAATTCAATGAGTCCGAGATAAAAACCATGGAGAGCTACACACTCAGTGCTGACGATGGCCGCAACTTTGCCGATGCCGGTAAACTCAAACCCATTGCATTTGCCAACTTGAAAGCCGCGAAAGGTGACACGAAATGAACGTATTGATAAAAAACACAAACCCGGCTCACAGCCCTATGCGCAAACACTCAAAAATCAAGGCAGGCCACAGCCTGCTGGTCTCAGCACTGCTGGCAGGCGTTTTAGGCTTGTCAGGCACACAAAGCTTTGCATTTGACCTCAAAGGCGTACTGAAAGAAGCCGCAGAAAAAGAGCTGGGGAAAAGCCCTGAAACGCCGGCTGCCGATGCCAGCCAGACGCAGCAAACCCAAACGCAGTCATCCACAACAAGCACCAGCAGCCAGCCTGAATTTAACTGGAAAAACCCCAGCAAGGAAGAGGAAATCGCACTGGGGCGTGAAATTGCCGGCAACCTGCTGGGTGCTGCCCCCCTGGTGAAAGATGCTGCCCTGCAAAAATACGTTAACTCTGTCGGCCGCTGGGTAGCATCACAGTCTGAGCGTCCTGACCTGCCATGGCGCTTTGGCGTGATCGAGAGCGAAGACCTCAACGCTTTCGCGGCACCGGGCGGCTATATCATGCTGACCAAGGGCCTGTATCGTAAACTCAGTAATGAAGCACAGCTGGCTGGCGTATTAGGCCATGAGATCGGGCACGTCGTTAAGAAACACCAGCTCAAGGTATTGCAGAAACAACAATTACTGAACATCGGCGCAGGCTTTTTAAGCGACAAATACGCGAAGGATAACAAACTGGCCAGCAAGGCGATCGGCACCGGTGCCGAGATCAGCGCACGCAGTCTCGACAAATCAGCTGAATACGAAGCGGACAGATTAGGCTTAAGCTACGCCACGCGTGCCGGCTACGAGCCTTATGGCTTAACGGAAGTATTGCAGGCCATCGGCCAGACCAATAAAAACGACGGCAGCGTTGCCCTGTTGTTCAAAACCCACCCTCACCCGGATGAAAGACTGGTGGCATTGGGGGATGCCATCGGCAATAAACTGGATAACGTCAAGAACGGGAAAACACTGGAAAACAGGTTTTATCAGCTCAAAAACTAAGCCTCGCTTTAAGCCTCGGTAATGAAGTGAAGTTTACTTGACCAGGGTATTTGACATCTCGATTTTTAAGGCGAAGAATTAAGCTGTAACGTCTATCCTGAAGGTTGATCATGACAGAAAAACAAAGATCGTCAAATACCGGAAAACCCGGTTACAAATCACCGGCGGCATCGGCATACCGGGCGGCAAAAACCCGCCAGGCAACAGCGGGTGACGTGGCGCCGGAACCAAACCTGCATGGCTTTGAAACATTTGCAGTCAGCGAAAATGTAACGGCAGCACGCGAATCAAAATCCACTGCCGTGCAGGACATCATGAACCGCATATCCGGCGCAAATGATGAATCCTGCATACCGGAAGCCATTAAAACCATCATGGAAGGCACTTCGCCGGATGATGCCCTGGCGCTTGGCAAGGCGCTCGACAGCATGAAAAGCACCAAAACCCAGAAGTCTCGTGAGCAGGCTGACAACGCGCTTGCCAAAGACTGGCGGGAGGGTGCATACCCTTACAGAAACCTGCTTTCCAGGAAATCTTACGAACAGCAGAAATACCATCTACAGGTAGAACTGCTCAAATTACAGGCTTGGGTCAAAGAAACCGGCCAGCGTGTTGTCATTATCTTTGAAGGCCGCGATGCAGCCGGCAAAGGCGGCACCATCAAAAGGTTCATGGAACACCTGAACCCACGGGGTGCGCGTGTCGTTGCGCTGGAAAAACCAAGCGAGGTAGAACGCGGCCAATGGTATTTCCAGCGCTATGTGACGCAACTACCGACTGCGGGTGAAATCGTGCTGTTTGACCGCTCCTGGTACAACCGCGCCGGTGTTGAGCGTGTCATGGGTTTCTGCAATAACGAAGAATATATCGAATTCATGCGTCAGGCTCCGGAATTCGAGCGCAACCTCAGCCGCAGCGGCATTCACCTGATCAAGTTCTGGTTCTCGGTCAGCCAGAAAGAACAGCGCAGAAGATTCAAGGAACGGCAGCTGCACCCACTGAAGCAATGGAAACTCAGCCCGATAGACCTGGCTTCTTTAAACAAATGGAACGATTACACAAAAGCAAAAGAAGCCATGTTCTTTCACACGGACACCGCAGATTCACCATGGACCGTGATCAAGTCAGACTGCAAAAAACGTGCGCGCCTGAATGCCATGCGCTACGTCTTGCATAAACTGCCCTATTCCAAAAAAGACATTGCGGCAATCGGCGCCTTGGATCCATTGCTGGTGGGGCGGGCGCATATCGTCTACGAGCAGGGAGAGCACAGCCAGGCGTTACTGTAGGCAATGCCGCCTGTTTTCAAATGCCGGTTCCCGCATTGAAGCCAAGCAATGGAAACGCTACCTGTATTTCCATTGCTTTTCCATCTCGACAAACACAAAAGATGCTGTCCACGTAATCAGCACCAGACCGGTTAACGCCTCCAGCCCGGTCAGGAACCTGATATCGCCGGTTGCGATAATGTCACCCAAGCCAAGGGTCGTGAAATTGACAAATGAAAAATACATGCAATCCATCAGGCTGTTGTCGATCCGGCCAACCAGCGTGCCAAACCCGGTATGGTTTGCCATGAAGTAGTAACCGGAAGCAAACAGGAATATTTCAACCACATGTGCTATCAATGCGCCAAAAACCCCGATCAACACACGCAGACGGTGCCTGACGGGAATTTTCGGCGTCAGGATGGACAGCATGTTCAATGCTTCAAAATGAATCAGTACCGCAACAGCGACAATAGCCGCATTCAATGCAAAGGCAGCAATCATTTCAGGCTTTCAAGGTATCGATCAGATTAAATCGCGCGCACGCAGTTCAGCCTTGACATATGCATAGTAGATAGGTGCGGCGACCACGCCCACGAGGCCGAAGGCAGCCTCCATGCACAGCATTGCGATTAGCAGTTCCCATGCATTAGCGCGTATCTGGGTACCGACGATGCGCGCATTCAGAAAGTATTCAAACTTATGGATCACAATAAGATATAGCAAGGAACCGATAGCAACGCCCAGGGACTGGCTTAAGCTCACAACAACAATCACGGTATTGGAAATCAGGTTGCCGATTACCGGGATCAGCCCGACAATGAAAGTGATGGCGATCATGGTTTTAATGAGCGGCAGGTGAATCCCAGCCATAGGCAATACTGCTGCAAGGTAAACCGCAGTAAAAAAGGTGTTCACTGCGGAAATGCGTATCTGTGCAAAAACGACACGCCTGAATGCGTCGCTGAACAAATGCGCCCGTCCTGCAAGTGCACGGGCGAATGGCTTGTAGTGATCGATTGTGACCGCTTCGCGAAGTGCGACGATGCCGCCGATGATCATGCCGATGATGATGTGTACCGTAACGCGACCGGCTTCTTTGCCTACCACCTGCAGCTGGTCTGCATGCAGGCGCAGCCAGGTTGTCACCAGCTCCTTGAAAGCGATCGCATCCGCCGGCAAATGCTCCAGCACCCAGCCTGGCAGGATTTTGCGTGAATCTTCCAGGATTTGCGCCATTTTCGCCAGCAGCACCGTAACGCTCCCGGCATCAGAGCGCAAGAAAGCAACGAGGCTGGCTCCGGCTACAGCAAGCAAACTCACGATGATAGCCACCAGAATGCCCACAGCCCATATTTTTGAATAATTACCTGGCCGTTTGCTGGGGAAGCGGCGGGCAATATAAGGCGTAATGATATGCACCAGCTGAAACACCAGCAGGCCGGAAATGAGCGCCGGCAGCAGGCTTAATTTAACAACAAAAAACAAGGTGAAGGCAGCCAGGATCCACGCTGATATTTCATGGATAGTGGCTGGCTCATGTACGCTTTTAATCATAAATTATCGATGCTTTCCATGTAACAGTATCAGGGGCCTGTTATTCAATTAAACCTGTTTAAAAAATTCACAACCTCATGTTTTGGTAAAGTGAGTTCCAGATCCACCTGCTCATTAAATGCTTTTCTCAGGATGCTGCCATTACACTTGCTTAACGCCCTGGTCAGTGCGTCCATCTGATTATATTGAATTGTGAGCGCAACCGTTTGCATTTCCACAAAGTCTCCGGTTACGGCAGCATCGATTGCTGATTTTGCCGTACCGCCGTAGGCACGCGCCAGCCCGCCTGTACCCAGGTTAATCCCGCCGTAATAGCGGATTACCGCAACACAGGTGTTGATCAGGTCACGCCCTTCGATCAGCTTCAGCACCGGCATCCCCGCTGTGCCCGACGGCTCCCCGGCATCAGAAAACCGCTGCACGATACCCTGCTCCGTTTTAATACGGAATGCATAAGCCAGATGGTGTGCATTCTGATGCTGCGTTGCAAATGCACGCAAGGCAGCGCCGACCTCACGTTCAGTCGTACACTGCACAGCCATTGCGATAAAACGTGATTTATTGATGGTTTGCTCGGCAAACCCGGTCTGTAATATGACTTGCAACTACTTACGCCCACCTAAAATGCTGCCTAGCACGCCACGCACTATCTGGCGCCCCAACTCAGAACCGACTGTACGCGCAACACTTTTTGCAGCAGCCTCCAGCACTCCGTCAGAACGCCTGCCGGCGGTTTTTTTCTTATCGCTGCCGCCACCGAACAGACCACCCCAGTCAAACCCTTCATCCGGGCTTTCTTCTGCCGGAGATGCCGCTGCGCGGCCTTTCAGGATTTCGTAGGCAGATTCACGGTCTTCGGTTTTCTCGTAAAAACTGAATACGTTTGAAGACCTGATGACCTGGCTGCGTTCGGCATCGGTTGCCGGGCCAATGCGGCCACCTGGCGGGCAGATAAAGCTGCGTTCGACCGGGGTGGGAATTCCCTTCTCATCCAGGAATGAAACCAGGGCTTCCCCCACACCAAGCTCGGTGATGACCGTTGCAACATCGAGGCCGGCGTTAGCCCTGAAGGTTGTAGCGGCAGATTTGACCGCTTTCTGGTCACGCGGCGTAAAAGCGCGCAGGGCATGCTGAACCCGGTTACCCAACTGCCCCAACACGACATCAGGAATATCCAGCGGATTCTGGCTTACAAAATATACGCCTACGCCCTTAGAACGGATCAAACGTACCACCTGCTCGATTTTTTCCAGCAAAGCGGCCGGCGCATCATTAAATAACAAGTGCGCTTCATCGAAGAAGAATACCAGCTTGGGTTTATCCAGGTCGCCCGCCTCCGGCAGTTTTTCGAACAGTTCCGACAGCAGCCACAACAGCAAAGTCGCATAGATGCGCGGTGAATTAAAAAGCTTGTCGCTGGCAAGAATATTGATAATGCCATGGCCGTTGGCATCCGTCTGCATCAGGTCATCCAGGTTCAGGGCAGGCTCACCAAACAGGCGATCGGCACCTTCGGTCTCCAGCTGCAGCAATGCACGCTGGACTGCGCCTGCGCTGGCAGCCGAGATGTTGCCGTACTGCGCCTGGTATTGCGCTGCGTTTTCGGCAGTGTGCTGCATCATGGCGCGCAGGTCTTTGAGGTCCAGCAGCAGCCAGCCGTTATCATCGGCAATTTTAAAAATGGCATTCAAGACACCGGCCTGCACATCATTGAGATTAAGCAGCCGCCCCAGCAGCAAAGGCCCCATTTCAGCGATGGTCGTACGGACCGGATGCCCTTTCTCCCCGAACACATCCCAGAACGTGACCGGTGATTTTTCATAGCTGAAACCGGTCAGCGCCAATTGCTGGATGCGCGCCTCAATCTTGGCATTGCCACCGCCTGCCTGCGACATTCCGGACAGGTCGCCTTTTACATCGGCCATGAAAACCGGCACGCCAAGCTTTGAAAAACCCTCTGCCAGCGTCTGCAATGTCACGGTTTTCCCGGTGCCGGTAGCGCCGGCTATCAGGCCATGGCGATTCGCCATTTTTGGCAGGATATAACTTGATACTTTGCTGTTCTTTGCGATCAGTATTGGTTCAGACATACAAGCTCTCTAGGTAATGATGTGTTGGTTAATGATCTTACGGTTAAATTTTCTTGCGGTTAAGTTTTAAAGAATCAGAAATCGCCTTTACGCGCCCTATCCATGATTTCCAGCAGCACGGTTTCCAGCTCTTGCGCTGACTTCTGGGCTCGCGCAGTCGGGTTCTTGATGCTTTTAAGGTCATAGGTCGGACGATCCATCGCAATAAACAGTTTCAGCTTATGATCCGCATCCGGCTTTTCATATATGGCGATGCGACACGGTGCAAACACCAGGAATTCAGGATGATCCAGAATGATTTCGGTGCCCATGCTTAAATTGCAGAACGAGCGCACTTCCTTCATACCTTGCGGATCAACACCGCGTAGCTTCATATGCTCGCCGATAGGAAAGTTCGCCGGGTTCACAAAATTCAGCCCCTCGGACAGGCTTTTCAAACTATCCACCACGTCCTGGTAGCTTACGCCATCATTCACTGCCAGCTCATAAATTGCGGTGCCGGGGTCAATCGCCGGCATACCGGGCCTGACTTTACCGATCAATTCATTGTGGGCGGTTGCTACCGGCTTGTTCGCGGCACAGGCCGTAACAGACAAGACCAGCACTGCCATCAGCGCTTTTAAATAAAACCTGGGCAAATGAGCCACTGGAGATTGAGGGGTCGCTTCCGCGTAAACATCAGTTCTGCGCATTTTTATAGTCCTGATATATCAAGGCATCCGTCCATAGTACAGCACAGTGAGCCTACTCGCTGATTTTCATGGCCGAATTGACCGCAGCGCGATTGAAATGCGGCGCAATCAACTCTATAAAACTATACATGTACCCGCGCAAAAAGGCATCCTTGCGAACCCCCAGGTATGTCGTACTGTCCGGGAACAGGTGGCTGACATCAATTCGAACTAAATTTGTATCACGCTCCGGGTCATAGGCCATATTGGCAAGCAATCCAACCCCCAGACCCAGGCTGACATAAGTTTTAATCACATCCGCATCAATGGCAGTCAAAACAACATTTGGCGTTAAACCGGCATCACTGAATGTCTTGGACACCAGCGTACCGCCGGTAAAAGCAAAATCATAGGTAATCAGCGGAAACGCGGCCAGCTTCTCTAAAGTCAAAAGTCCGCCCGATACCAGCGGATGACCATGTGGCACAACAACGCAACGGTTCCAGTGATAGCAAGGCAGGCATAGCAGCTCGCTGTAACTGCTGATGGACTCGGTTGCGATACCGATATCCGCTTCGCCGGAAACAACCTGCTCCGCAACCTGGCTAGGGTTGCCCTGATGGATGTTCAGCTTGACCCCGGGGTGCTTGGACATGAATGCCTTTACTGCGGCCGGCAACTTGTAACGTGCCTGGGTATGGGTAGTGGCAATCGTGAATGTACCCGATTCGACATCGCTGAACTCGTCACCGACACGCTTGATGTTTTCAATATCGCGCATCACCTGAGATGCAAGATGCAATATCTGCTCGCCTGGCTCAGTCAAGCCGGTCAGGCGTTTGCCGTTACGTTTGAAAATCTGCAGACCCAGCTCTTCTTCTATCAGCTGAATCTGTTTACTGACACCCGGCTGCGAGGTGTACAATGCGTCGGCGGCATTGGTGATATTCAGGCCATGTTTCACAACCTCATGCAAATAACGTAACTGATGCAGCTTCATAATTCCATCCCCAGCACCATAGCCACCAGGCAGCGCCTATATAATTAAATGATATATATATAGAATAACATATTCTTAAAAAAAACATTTAATGATTGCTATAGTGCGCACCTCAATTTAAAATCAATAACGGATACTCCATATGGAATTTGGTTATATAATCTCCGGCTTTGCCGTAGGCATGCTCGTTGGCGTTACAGGCGTTGGCGGCGGCTCATTGATGACTCCCCTGCTGGTATTTCTGTTCGGCTTCAAGCCGGCAATCGCAGTAGGCACTGATTTGCTCTATGCCGCCATCACCAAGACCGGCGGCGTATTTGTGCATCATAACTCGCACAAATCTGTCGACTGGCGCGTCGTCACCTGGATGTCCATGGGCAGCCTGCCCGCTGCAATTGCAACCATATTCCTGATTAAGCATTTAATCAAAATTGAAAAAGATATTACCGGAATCATTACCTCGACATTGGGGGTTGCATTAATACTTACGGCGATTGCCGTGCTGATTCGCAGTTACCTGACACGTAAAAAGATACGTGAAATTGAAGATAGCATCATCAGCAGCGGCCGTTTTAAGAAAATACAAGTCCCGGCGACCATCTTTACTGGCATAATACTGGGTGTACTGGTCACGATTTCTTCTGTAGGCGCAGGGGCATTAGGCACGCTAGCGATTCTGTTCCTGTACCCTAAAATGAGCACGCTCAAAGTGGTAGGCACTGACTTGGCGCATGCGATTCCATTAACAGCCATTGCAGGTTTTGGTCACTGGTCATTAGGCCATGTGGACTTTACGTTACTGGGCACATTGCTTATCGGCTCACTGCCCGGCATCTGGATCGGCAGCCACATAAGCGTAAAAATTCCGGAAAAAGTGTTGCGTCCGTTACTAGCGACACTATTACTGATTATTGGTTTGAAGTTTGTTTTTGCTTAACGAAATTTAGTTTAAAGAAGTCTTTATAAAATGTATAAATATGATGAAATAGATCAGCAGATTGTTGATGAGCGCGTAGCTCAATACCGCGATCAGGTACGCCGCTACCTCGCCGGAGAACTGTCTGAAGATGAATTCCGCCCATTGCGCCTGCAAAATGGCCTCTATATTCAGCGTCACGCACCTATGCTGCGCATTGCAGTGCCTTACGGCATGCTCTCAAGCAAGCAATTGCGTAAACTGGGCGACATCGCAAAAAAATACGACAGGGGCTACGGCCACTTCAGTACACGCCAGAACCTGCAGTTGAACTGGCCTAAGCTGGAAAGCACGCCGGACATACTGGCTGAACTGGCTACCGTTGAAATGCACGCCATTCAAACTTCCGGTAACTGCATCCGTAACATCACAACCGACCAATTCGTCGGCATCGCGCCGGACGAAGTGATCGACCCGCGCGCCATCGCAGAAATCATGCGCCAATGGAGTACCTTCCACCCCGAATTCGCACTGCTGCCGCGTAAGTTCAAGATTGCGGTTTCCGGCACCCAGCAGGACCGCGCCATTGTTCAGGCGCATGACATCGGCCTGGAATTCTACCGTGATGCAAACAATAAAGTTGCGATCAAAGTCTGGGTCGGCGGCGGTTTAGGCCGCACCCCGATCCTGGGTTCCGTCATCCGCGAACACCTGGACTGGCAGCATGCCCTGACCTACTGCGAGGCGATTATCCGTGTGTACAACCTGCATGGTCGCCGCGACAACATGTACAAGGCACGTATCAAGATCTTGTCAAAAGCCATAGGTATCAATGAGTTCCGCAACCAGGTGGAAGCAGAATGGACGCATCTGAAAGATGGCGCGAACACGATCACCGAAGAAGAACTGGCGCGCGTTTCCAAGCATTTTGAAGCAATGCCTTATGAAAACCTGCCTGATCAGGACGCTGGCTTCGATGCCGCGCTTGCCAACAACCCAGCTTTTGCAGCATGGGCTAAACGCAGCATTCATCCACACAAACAGCCAGGCTACCGCGCAGTCACGCTTTCGCTGAAACCGCATGGCAGCGCTCCCGGCGACATCACCTCCGAACAGATGTGGGCAGTGGCAGACCTGGCCGACGAATACAGTTTTGGTGAGCTGCGTTCTTCACATGAACAGAACCTGATCCTGGCTGATGTCAAGTTAAGCGATCTGTTTGCCGTGTGGGAAAAAGCAAAAGCACAAGGTCTTGCAACACCGAATATCGGTTTGCTGACCGACATCATCTGCTGCCCGGGCGGTGACTTCTGCTCACTGGCGAATGCCAAGAGCATTCCGATTGCAAAAGCGATCCAGATGCAATTCGATGACCTTGATTACCTGCACGACATCGGCGATATCGAACTTAACATTTCAGGCTGCATGAACGCATGCGGTCACCACCACGTTGGCCATATCGGCATTCTCGGTGTGGATAAAGACGGTTCGGAATGGTATCAGGTGACTATCGGCGGCAAACAAGGCAATGATGCAAGCATCGGCACCGTCATCGGGCCATCATTCTCGGCAGAAGAGATGCCAGGCGTGATACAGAAACTGATCGAGGTCTACATTAAAGAGCGTACCCCGGAAGAGCGTTTTATTGATACGGTGCGTCGCCTGGGCGCAGTGCCATTCAAAAAACACGTTTATGCAAAAGATGAGGTATCAGCATGAGCAACTTAGTTAAAATCGAGAACGGTATCGCCGCTGTCGCTGCTGATGACTGGACCCTGGTTCAGTTGCCTGCCACACAGGTTGAAGAACGTAAGCAGGCCGGCAAGGTCGTGTTATTCAAGCTGACCGGCGAAAGCACGGTAACAGAAGAGCAGATCGCCGACACAGTCATTCCCGCAACTGGCAAAATCATTGTGCCCTTGAGCGTATTTGTAGAGCGCAACAATGAACTGGCAAGCCGCATCGCCCAAGGCGAAGTCGGTGTATGGCTGGCTACGCATGAACTGCTGGAATACCTGATACAGCAACAGGCTGACTTGAACGTCCTGCCTATTATTGCCGTATTCGTTGAACGCTTTGCCGATGGGCGGATTTTCTCGCTGGGCACGCTGCTGCGTACCCGCTATGGCTACAAAAACGAATTGCGTGCTTTTGGCGACGTATTGCGCGACCAGCTTTTCTTCCTTAAACGCAGCGGTTACACCAGCTTCATGATCCGCAAGGACCGCTCGGCAACGGATGCCATTGCCAGCCTGAATGACTTCAGCAAACCCTACCAGGGCGCTGTGGATGAACCTAAACCCGTATTCAGACGCTATAACAGGGGTGCCTGATGGCTACTGATATTGACCTAGGCCAAGTCGTCATGCTGAAACCCGGCGCAAACAACCCGGCAACCAGACCTGCTTTAACGGATGAACTGGTTGCCAGCGTCAACCGCAAAGCCGACCAGGTGCATGCATTGCTAAGTGAGGCAGCCACTGAGTTTGATGGCGGCAGCATTACTTTTGCCAACAGTTTCGGCGCTGAAGACATGGTGCTGACCGACATCATCCTTAACTACCAGGCTAAAAAAGCCGCATTGGATATCGAGATATTTTCATTGGATACCGGCCGCCTGCCGGCAGAAACCTATGACCTGATGGCTGCCACTGAGAAACATTACGATACAAAACTGAAAGTGTTTTTCCCCAGTGCGGAAAAAGTAGAGGCTTACGTCAACACCAGCGGCATCAACGCTTTTTATGAATCAATAGACCTGCGTAAAGCCTGCTGCTACATGCGCAAAGTAGAACCGCTGCAGCGCGCACTGAAAGGCAAAAAAGCCTGGATTACCGGTATGCGTGCCGAGCAGTCCGCAACGCGTGTTAATTTGCCGTTACGCGAATTTGACAGCGGTAACCAGCTGGAAAAATTCAATCCGCTCAGCGACTGGACAGAAAAAGAAGTCTGGGCTTATATTCGCCTGCACGAAGTGCCGTACAACAAGCTGCATGACCAGTTCTACCCCAGCATAGGCTGTGCGCCCTGCACTCGCGCAGTGGCGATGGGTGAAGATGTCCGCGCCGGCCGCTGGTGGTGGGAAGACCCAACCAGCAAGGAATGCGGACTGCACGTAAAGAAATAACTTTAACTGTGGATGCGCACTGCTAAACCCATTCATCATTCCCGTGCAAGGGAGATGAAAGATTTTAAAATTGCAGTCTGATTTTTAGGAAGATTTAATAACTAACCAAAGTAAACAAGAAATAACGCAATGTTAAAATTCATCTGCGTTCATCCGTGTTTATCTGTGGCTAATTTTTGGTTTTAACAAATGACAACATCAACTAAACAACCTAACAATAAACCTCTTTCGCACCTGGACTGGCTCGAATCCGAAGCTATTTACATCCTGCGCGAAGTTGCAGGCCAATGCTCAAACCCGGTTCTGCTGTTTTCAGGCGGCAAAGACTCTCTCTGTATTTTACGTCTGGCGGAAAAAGCCTTCCGCCCCGGGAAATTTCCGTTCCCGCTGATGCATATCGACACCGGCCACAACTATAAGGAAGTGATCGACTTCCGTGACCAGCGCGCGGCAGAACTCGGTGAACGCCTGATCGTACGTTCAGTGGAAGACTCCATGAAACGCGGTACGGTCGTGCTGAAAAGTCCTGATGAACCACGCAACAAACACCAGTCGGTTACTTTGCTGGAAGCGATTGAAGAATTCGGTTTCGACTGCTGCATCGGCGGCGCACGCCGTGATGAAGAAAAAGCCCGCGCCAAAGAGCGCATCATGAGTTTCCGTGATGAGTTCGGCCAATGGGACCCTAAAAACCAGCGCCCGGAATTGTGGGATCTCTACAACGCCCGCTCACACAAAGGTGAAAACATCCGCGCATTCCCGATCTCCAACTGGACGGAAATGGACGTCTGGCAGTACATTGAACGTGAAAAACTTGAATTGCCAAGCATTTACTTTGCACACCAGCGCGATGTTGTGATGCGCGGCGGCGCCATTGTGCCAATCAATGTGCCACTCACTAACGGTGAAGTCATCAACCCACCGAAAGCCGGTGAAGAAGTCATCAACATGCAGGTGCGCTTCAGAACTGTCGGTGACATTACCTGCACGGCGCCGGTGATCAGCGATGCGGACAACGTTTCAAAAATCGTGCTCGAAACCGCGACCACCACCATTACCGAGCGCGGCGCTACGCGTTTGGATGACCAGACCTCGGATGCTTCGATGGAACAACGTAAAAAAGAAGGTTACTTTTAAAAATATTAACCGCCGATAAACGCCGATGAACGCAGATACAACATCGGCGATTTGAGCGTTTTTAAATCAGGATTTAATATAGCCAAAGAAAAATAAGGATAGAACTCTCGATTAATCTTTAACATCGGCGTTCATCGGCGTTTATCGGCGGTTAAACAGGTTTTAATATGACAAGCACACATACAAATCAGAACACTAACCATAACGACAGCCTGTTGCGCTTCATGACTTGCGGCAGCGTAGATGATGGCAAAAGCACTTTAATCGGCCGTTTGCTTTTTGACACCAAAACGATTCTGGCAGATACGCTTTCACAAATTGAACGCACTTCACAAAAACGCGGTATGGAAGCTGTTGACCTGTCACTGCTGACGGACGGCCTGCAAGCCGAGCGTGAGCAAGGCATCACGATTGACGTGGCCTATCGCTATTTCAGCACCGGCACACGCAAATACATCATTGCCGATGCGCCTGGCCATGAGCAATACACGCGCAACATGGTGACAGCAGCTTCTACGGCAAACCTTGCCATTATTCTGATCGATGCGCGCAAAGGCGTGTTGACGCAGACTCGCCGCCATACTTACCTCGCACATCTGGTAGGCATTCCGCATATTGTAGTAGCCGTGAACAAGATGGACCTGGTCAATTACGATCAGGCGATCTATGACAAAATCTGTGCCGACTACCTGGATTTCGCAAATGAAATCGGCCTGGCGCAAAGCAAAACTGCAGCCGGTAACGACATCAGCTTTATCCCGATGTCAGCACTGAATGGCGATATGCTGGTTGACCGCCTCGACAATATGCCCTGGTACACCGGCCAGACCATGCTGGAGAAACTGGAAGCCGCCCCTACCGCCCATTCTGAACATGCAGAGGCATTCCGCTTCCCGGTGCAGTTCGTATGCCGACCACATGCTTCCGATGATCATGAGCTTCATGATTTCCGCGGCTTTATGGGGCGCATTGAATCAGGCGAAATTGCCGTAGGCGATGCGGTGACGGTATTACCGAATGGCTATACCTCTAAGGTTAAAGCCATTCAATTGGGTGAAGAAAAACTGCAATCGGCCACCACCGAACAAAGCGTCACCCTGCTGCTGGAAGACGAGATCGATACTTCACGTGGCGACATGATTGTGAAATCGAGCGATGTAAAAGAGCCGGTTAAGCAGATAGAGGCTTTTGTCTGCTGGCTATCGGAAACGCCGATGTCACCTGCACGCACTTATGTCGTTCGCCACACTACACGCGAATCCAAAGCCAAAATCGGCACTATCAGCTATAAAGTCGATGTCAATACGCTGGAACAGCAGGCCGCCACTGACCTTAAAATGAATGATATCGCCCGCATCAGTTTCAAACTGGCGCAGCCATTAATGGTTGACAGCTATGCAGATAACCGCAGCACCGGTGCTTTTATCATTATTGATGAATCAAGCAACAACACAGTTGGCGCCGGCATGATCATCTAGCTTTTTAATACAGGAATCCCGCATTGGCGGCGTCACATTTGCTTGCCGCGCTAGAAATATACAGCCTGAGCTGATTTGCCTTGTCATTGCGGTTTTTTGTATCAAAAGAGAAGAAAATTAATTAAAATAACGTTTTGGCTATTAACGCTGTAAAGGATTAAAAATGACTTATGTCGTCACCGAAAACTGCATCCAATGTAAATTCACCGATTGCGTTGATGTATGCCCTGTCGATTGCTTTGTAGAAGGCCCTAATTTTCTGGCGATTAACCCGGACGAGTGCATCGACTGCACATTATGTGTTGCAGAATGTCCGGCGGAAGCGATTTTTGCAGAAGATGACGTGCCTGAAGATCAGCAGGACTTTATTGCACTGAACGCACGTCTGGCAAAAATATGGCCAGTGATTACTTCACGCAAAGACGCGCTGGAAGATGCCGATGCAATGAACGGCGTTCCGGAAAAACGTGATTTGCTGATTGAGTAATCAATACGGATCTGAACACCCAAAGGAGGCAATTGCCTCCTTTTGTTTTCGGATCCGGTCTATCGCGGACAAATCAGCCAATGACCGCCCCGCTTCAATACCTGCAGCATTACCCTGCGTCTCTGCAGGATAAAATCCGCCAACTGCACCGGCAGAACCAGCTTGGCGACTATATCGCGCAACGCTATCCGCAATCGCACAGCATCCAGACCGATAAAGCCCTGTATGAATACAGCACCGAGATCAAGCAGGCCTACCTGCGCAACGCACCGCTGCTGGACAAAGTGCATTACGACAACAGGTTAAGCATAGAACAGCATGCATTAGGGCTCAATACCGCAATCTCACGGGTACAGGGCAGCAAACTCAAGGCAAAAAAAGAAATCCGCATTTCTTCGTTCTTCAAGGAAACACCGGCTGAATTCCTGCGCATGATCGTGATACATGAACTGGCTCACCTGAAGGAACGCAACCATGATAAAGCGTTTTATCAGTTGTGCCAGTACATGGAACCCAATTACCACCAGTACGAATTTGACTGCCGTGTTTACCTGTTCTGGAAGAACGACAGCAAAACTGCCATCGGTTAGGCCTGCGGCTGGCTAAACCTATACTTGGCTAGACCAGAGTTTGCTTTGGCGCATCATCAGCCAGCCCGCCAGCAGGTAGCAAGCCATCCCTATCGCAAGCCCTGATGGCGCATACCACACCAGCGGCACCACCACACCAGCTGATACCGTAGACAGCAGCATCTGGATAAACGCCTGCCCGGAGGCGGCAGTGCCGCGAATTTTAGGGTGCCGATCCAGCGCCGCCAGCGATAATATCGGCATTGCCAACGCCATACCTACATTAAACAACGCAACGGGTGCAATGTTATATACCGGGTTCGTCGGCAGCACAGTGCACACGAATATATTCAGTGCAGCCATTGCGAACATCCACCAATAAGCAGCCTTGATCACTCTATTTTGCGCATACTTCCCGGCTGCACGCTTGGCCAGGTAAGATCCGATCACCATGCCGCACACCGTAGGAATGAACATCCAGCCGAACTGGTGGTCACCCAGCCCCAGATGCTTCACGAGGAAGACGGGGCTTGCCAATACATACACAAAGAAGCCGGCAAAGTTTGCGCCCGAAGCAAACACGACATAATTAAATTCTTTATCACCGAAAATAGCACGGTAATCTTTAATCACCTGCCTGGCTGACAGTGGCACACGCTTCCCGGCCGGCATAGTCTCGGGCAAATAGCGCATTGCCGCCAGCAGGCTGGCTCCTGAATACAAGGCAAGGAATATAAAAATCGCCTGCCAGTGGATACCCAGCAGCAGCCCGCCGATGATCGGCGCGATAGCCGGTGCAATGCCAAACAGCATCTGCACAGTTGCCATGACACGCTGCGCTTGCGCGCCTGAAAACAGGTCACGTACCATCGCCCGTGCAACGACGTTGCCGGCACCGCCGGACAAGCCCTGCAATGCACGGAAGAACCATAAGGTTTCAATGTTGCTTGCAAAAGCGCAGCCTATCGAGGCAATGACAAAAACGCCCAAGCCCCACTTAATCGCTGAAATACGCCCTATTGAATCAGAAATGGCGCCATGCCACAGCGTCATCAGCGCATAGGGCAATAGGTAGAACGTAAGGCTTTGCTGCAATTGCAGCGATGTCGCCTGGAAATCATTCTCTAAAACCGGGAATGCCGGCAGGTAGGTGTCTATTGCAAACGGCGCCAGTGCTGCCAGGCTTGCAAGTACGACAGATAAAAATAAAGGGGATAACTGGGGTTTCAATCTATTTTCTCAAATAAAAACGCGCTACAGATTCATATCTGGCAGCGCGTTCAATTTAACCATAACTTTCAAGTCTATGGTTAATACTCAGCAACTAATTATGGCAGTGCATGGAACTCATCAGTCAGCGTTTTAAGCTCGCCTGAAATAATCTTCTTCGAGTTCTTGTCATTGCGAAACAGTATTGGCCGCGCAGCAATGACCGGGTTTTGCGCATCTTCAATCGCTTTCTCAATCAGGTGATGGTGCGGTGATTTACTGCATACCGGATCGGCCGCTTCAGCATCGCCTGTCAGCAAGAATGACTGGCAGCGGCAGCCGCCCAGGTCTTTTTCTTTTTCATCACAGCTTCGACATGGCTCCTTCATCCAGCTGTTGCCACGGTATTTGTTGAACGCCGGTGAATCCTTCCAGCTCCAGCCCAGGTCTGTATCTTTAACATTCGGGAACTTCATGCCAGGTAATACGCGTGCGGAGTGACATGGCAACACATCGCCGTTTGCTGTCACGATCATGAACACTTCGCCCCAGCCATTCATACACTTCTTAGGGCGGTCGGAGAAATAATCCGGTACGACGAAAAATATTTTCATCTTGCTGCCGGACTTTTCCCTGAACTCGTTGGTGATTTTTTCCGCTTCTTCGACCTGCTCCCTGGTTGGCATCAGCTGACTGCGGTTGACTAATGACCAGCCGTAATACTGCGTATTGGCGAGTTCGATATATTCAGCGCCAAGCGCATCTGCCATTTCCAGGATCTCTTTCATATGGCCGATGTTATAGCGGTGGATCACTACGTTAAGCACCATGGGGTAACCATGGCCTTTGATCATCGCTGCGACTTTTTTCTTCAGTTCGAAGGTCTTGGTATTGGTGATGAAGTTGTTGATCTCTTCGGTAATATCGTGCATCGAAAGCTGAATATGGTCCAAACCACCTTCTTTAAAAGCCTGGATGCGTTTTTCGGTCAAGCCGACACCGGATGTAATCAGGTTGCTGTAATAACCCAGTTTTTTCGCTTCGATCACGATATCTTCAATATCATCACGCAGCAGTGGTTCACCGCCTGAAATACCTAGCTGGATCGCCCCCAGCTTGCGTGCATCACGCAATGCCTGTATCCATTGTTCGGTAGTCAGTTCATTCTGGGTATGTTTATCAAAATCAGTCGGGTTGTAACAAAATGCACAATGCAGCGGGCAGCGATACGTCACTTCAGCCAGCAGCCATAATGGCTGTGTTTGTGTCACGCTGGCCGCAACCCCGTTATTGGTAGCGGCATGCACGGTTTTTTGTACGACTGATTCACCTAAAGAGGCTTGTGTCATTTTGTTACTCCTAAACTCACAGGATTTACCCTCTGTGTCGCTATTGTTTACTGAACCTTACGCAGCCAGCCTTTGCCGTATGCAAGCTCAAACATCCCGGTAATGTCGCTTTCGATATCCTCGGCATCGGGGAAGGCGGCTTTCAGCTCCGCCACGATGGCCCCTACTGTCGCCTTGCCGTCTACCCGTTTCAACACTTCACCGGCACCTCCATGCAGTTTGACCATGCCTTCGGGAAAAAGTATCACATAACTGTTCTGCGCTTCTTCCCACTGAAAACGATGGTGATGTGCAAGCGCATAAATATCGGCATACTGTATTTGAATATCCATAATGGTTTTTTCTTAACTCACGTTCATGACTGGCTGGCGCAGGTAATCGCGACCTTCCACCTTGATGTCTGTGCTTTGGAGCATGATTGCATCAGCCATGACCCACAGCACATCAAGTTTGAACTGCAGGATTTCCAATGCACGTTCCTGCAAGGCACGGCTCTGGCCAAAATAATCCAGGGTCACTTGCAGTCCCTGCTCGACGTCACGACGCGCCTGTGTCAGGCGGTTCTTAAAGTATTGCATGCCTTCAGGATTGATCCACGGATACATATCAGGCCATGAATCAATACGCTGCTGGTGAATGTGCGGCGCAAACAATTCTGTCAGGCTGGAACACACAGACTCCTGCCACGGGCGCTGTTTTGCAAAATTGATATAGGCATCCACTGCGAATCTGGTGCCTGGGGCCACCAGTTTCTGGGACATCACTTCTTCTCGCGTCAAACCTACGGCATGCCCCAGATGAATCCATGCCTCGATACCGCCTTCACCGCCTTCGGCGATCTGGCCGCTGCCGTCATGGTCAAAAATGCGCTGGATCCAGCCACGGCGCAATTCACGGTCAGGACAGTTTGAAAGAATCGCTGCATCTTTCATCGGAATAGCGATCTGGTAGTAATAACGGTTTGCTACCCATGCCTGCATCTGCGGTTGTGATAATTTACCCTCATACATCAGCACATGAATCGGATGGTAAATATGGTAACCCTTGCCTTTTTCACGCAATTTAGCTTCAAACTCTTCTTTGCTCCATGGTGCTAATTGTTCAGTCATTTCATTTTTTCCTTTTTTTAAAATTCAAAGCTCCAACATGAAACAAGGCCTAAGAAATTTTTCAGGCGCAGCCTGCATGAGTATGCAAGCGGCAAGAAATTCAGCAACGGCGCAGCATCATGACGAGGTTTGAGTTTTTCATAAGATGATATCCATACCGTCATAAGCGACTTCGATTTTGTGTTCATTCAAAATCGCACGCTCGGCAGAATCTTCACGCAAAATAGGGTTGGTATTGTTGATGTGTATCAAGACTTTGCGCACATCACCGAATTTATCCAGGTTTTCAATCATGCCGCCAGGCCCTGACTGCGGGTTGTGGCCAATACTGCGTGCAGTCTTGGTCATCAGGCCTAGATCCAGCATTTCGGTATCCGTCCAGAAAGTACCGTCGACCATGATGCAATCAGCCTGGTTCATCAGCACTGGAAGATGCGGCTCGATTTCGGCCAGACCCGGTGAATACCAGCATTTTTTACCGGTGCTGATTTCTTCGATCAGCACGCCTATCGTGTCGCCCGGCTGCGGGTTGTTACGGTGCGGTGAGTATGGAGGCGCAGCGCTCTTCAAGGCAACCGTCGTAAATCTAAGATTTGGCACATTCGGGATAGTAAAGCTGGTCTGGCCATCGATCGGCACATCATGATGATTGATACCGCAGTAATGCCCCAATATATTCAGGACCTGGTTACCACTGGTTAAATCGCCGTACACGGCCTCTGTACAGTAGATCTCGCGTTTCACTGAGCCTTCGCGCAGCATGTACAGACCTGTGGTATGGTCAATCTGTGCGTCAATCAGCACAATCGCCTGTATGCCGGTATCGCGTACTGCACGGCCTGGCTGCAGTGGAGCGAAATCCTGGATTTGCTGCAGGACATCCGGCGATGCATTGAACAATACCCAGTTAACGCCATCGCCACTTACGCAGATTGATGACTGCGTGCGTTTTGTCGCCTTGATTGTACCTTTACGTAAACCATCACAATTAAAACAATTACAGTTCCACTGCGGGAATCCGCCGCCGGCACCTGCGCCTAATACATGTATGTGCATATCAATCTACAATTCTTTAAAAACAGTTATTCAACTTTTGATTCTTATCAACTGCCAACCGGGCCATGCTGGTCAAGTCGTTTTTGTAAAAAGGCTTTAACGCCCGATTACAGGAATAGCCTCTACAAAAAAAGGCTGTCTTGCGGCAGCCTTTTTTCAATTAACGTTTACGCTAATTATTTGTTCATTACGTACATTGTTACTTCAAAGCCAAAACGCATTTCTGTAGCAGCTGGTTTAGTCCACATAATAAAACTCCTTAAAGTTGATTGTTAGTTTGTTTTTCGCGGCAACTAAATCGTTACAACGTGAGAAGCATTGTGCCCCATGCGAGCTAACTACAACACTGAGAAGTTACGGAATAAGTACTAAGTAAATTCATGATGCCCGGAGCATAAGACCATGACTGGCCGGCAAACCGCAGCGTAGACTGCCTTGCGGCACTATGCCTTTTTCCCAGCCTTGTTTCCGGCTTCTTTCACAATTTCTTCCAAGGCAGCCAGGAACTTGGCATTCTCAGAAAACAGCCCGACACTCACGCGTAGGTACTCGGGCATTTCGTAATTGGCTACAGGCCGTACGATGATGCCTTTTTGCAGCAATTTCTGGTTATAAGCGGCCGCATCACCGACTTTAACGCTGATGAAATTCGCAAAAGATGGAATGTATTCCAGGCCCAGCTTATCAAAGCCCTGCTTCAATTGCGCCATCCCGGCCTGATTCAGGGCATAAGTGCGTTCTACAAAATCATCATCTGCCAGAGAGGCAACCGCCGCCGCCTGTGCAATACTGTTCACATTGAACGGCTGGCGCACGCGGTTCATCATATCGGCCACATCAGCATGGCACAGACCGAAACCGATACGCAATCCGGCCAGGCCGTAAGCCTTGGATAAAGTGCGTGAGATCACCAGATTACTGAACTCCGGCAGCCATTTAATGGCTTCGGATTTCAGCTCTGCCGGCAAATATTCATCGTAAGCCTCATCCAGCACCACCAGTATATTTTCAGGCACCTGTTTCAGGAAAGCATAAAGCGCATCCTTGCCGAGCAAGGTACCTGTCGGGTTATTCGGATTGGCAATGAAAATCATGCGTGTGCTGGCACTGATGGCTTGCAGCATCGCATCCAGGTCGTGACCATAATTCTTGGCCGGCACAACCACGCCCGTTGCGCCCATGGCCTGCGTGACCAGCGGATAAACGGCAAAAGCATGCTGCGAATAGATGGTTTCGCTATCGCCTGTCAGGTAAGCACGTGCGGCCAGCTCGAGAATATCGTTAGAACCGTTGCCGAACACGATCTGGTTATGCGCGACATTGAATTTCTTGCTGACAGCCTCACGCAAAGCGAAACTGTTACCATCAGGGTAACGTGCAATGTCAAGAATCGCATCCTGTATCGCATACTCGGCTTTAGGGCTGATCCCTAAAGGATTTTCATTGGATGCCAGCTTGACGATGTCTTCGACTTGCAGCCCCATTTCGCGGGCAAGTTCGGTGATTGGTTTTCCGCCTTGGTATGGTGCAATTTCACGGATATAGGCTGGGGCTTGAATAGTCATTTTAAGGTCAGTATGTAATGGATGGTTAAGCTTGAACCGCTTTTAAGTTTTTATACGACAGCAGCAGGATAAGAGCCCAGATGCTTCAGGTACGAGGCGCGGCTTGCGATTTCCCTGATTGCCGCTGCTACATGCGTGCTCTGCTCATGGCCTTCGATATCCACGTAGAACACATATTCCCACATGCCGGCTTTTGATGGCCGAGATTCAAGCTTGGTCATGCTTACGCCATGCTCGGCCAATGGCATAAGCAATTCAAGAATGGCGCCGGGCTGATTCCTGGTTGCCATCACCAGCGAGGTTTTGTCATGGCCGGATGGCGCAACGCCATGGCTTGAAAGCACCAGGAAACGCGTCGTGTTTTTGGGATCGTCTTCTATGTTTTCTGCGAGCACATTCAGGTTAAACAGTTCTGCTGCGCGTTTGCTGGCGATTGCCGCGACCGGAGTATTCTCAGAAGTCACCAGGTCATGTGCCATCTGTGCCGCAAGCGCGTTGCTCACAACTGCCTCGCGTGTCACATTGGGCATTACCCGGTTAAGCCATTCATGACACTGCGAAAGCGACTGCGCATGAGAGAAAATATGCCTGATTCTGCTGATATCGGATTGGGCGGAAAGCAGGCAGTGATGGATCGGTATCGTCACCTCACCACAAATCTTCAGCGGGCTGCTCAAGAGCAGATCCAGCGTTAAGCCCACAGCGCCTTCATTGGAGTTTTCTACAGGCACAATACCGTAATCTGCCTGTCCGGATTCTACGGAACGGAACACTTCATCAATGGAGCCGCAGACAACAGCACCCCGTCCCTGTCCAAACTGCTTGAGCGCTGCTTCTTCGCTGTAAGTGCCTAGCGGGCCAAGGAATGCAACAGTGAGTTCTTTTTCCAGCGCACGGCAGTTAGACATGATGCTGCGGAATATATTGGTAACCGACTCTGCCGGTAACGGGCCGTTATTGTGTTCAACTAACCGCCGCAGCACCTGTGCCTCACGCTCAGGGCGATAGATGACACCGTCATCCTTGAGTTCGCCGATATGGCGGGCATGGCTTGCCCGGTCATTGACAAGTTTGAGTATCTGCTCATCAATGGCATCGATTTGATCACGGTGCTGCTTCAGTTTGTTTGATGGCTGCATATCTGACATTTCTAGTGTGCGCTTTCAAAGGCTTTCATATAGCTGACCAAGGCTTGCACACCCTCGATCGGCATCGCATTATAAATAGAGGCGCGCATACCGCCTACCATACGGTGGCCTTTCAACTGCAGCAGGCCATTCGCTTCCGCTCCTTTCAGGAACGCATCGTTCAGCGATTCATCTTTCAGGAAAAAAGGGATATTCATGCGTGAACGGTTATTGATCGCAACATTATTCCGGTAAAAATCAGTGCTATCAATATAATCGTAAAGTAATTTTGCCTTGGCGATATTCTGCTTCTCGATTTCGGCCACACCGCCCTGCTCCAGCAGCCACTCAAACACCAGGCCAGCAATATAAATGCTATAAGTTGGTGGCGTATTGATCATGGACTGGTTTTCAGCCTGCGTTTTCCAGTTGAACACTGCTGGGGTCTGCGGCGACGCCTTACCCAGAAGGTCTTCACGTACGATCACAATACACAAACCTGCCGGGCCGATATTTTTCTGGGCACCGCCATAAATAACGCCATACTGCGTTACATCGATAGGCCTGGAAAGTATGTGCGAAGACATATCAGCCACAATAGGCACATCCCCGGCATCAGGCAGGCCATCGAACTCAACCCCGTTAATGGTTTCGTTGGTACAGATATGCAGGTACTGTGCATTCCGGTTCAGTTTCCAGGTATCGAATGTGGGCACATGTGTGAACTTATCGGCTTCACTGCTTGCCGCGACATTAATCTTGCCGTAAGCGCTGGCATCTTCCACGCTGCGTTTGGACCATGCACCGGTTACGGCATAGTCAGCCTCGCCGCCATTCAGCAGGTTCATCGGGATTACGGCGTTTTCCGCAATCGCGCCACCTTGCAGAAAAAGCACTTTGTAGTTCTGCGGAATATTGAGCAAAGTACGTAAATCCGCCTCGGTCTTGGCCAGGATACTGGTAAATTCCTTCCCGCGATGCGACATTTCCATCACGCTCATACCGGAGCCGTGCCAGTCCAGCATCTCCGCCTGCGCACGCTCAAGCACGGGTTTTGGCAATACGGCAGGACCCGCAGAAAAATTATAAATTTGTCTCATTGATTACTTAAACCTTATTTTTAAATCTCAGCTAAATTGATAGCCAATCCCAGAAAGTAAAAACGCTTATTGATCCTGCGGTTCTGCATCACCTGCAGCTGCATCACCTGCGTCGCCTTCAATCACATCCTCAGCGCTATCTTCATCGTCTGTTTCAACTATTTTCTCGATACCGGAAAGTTTTTCGCCATCACCGAGGTTGATCAGTGTCACGCCTTGCGTTGCACGCCCCAGTTCACGGATCTCTTTCACACGGGTACGGATCAACACGCCGCCCGTAGTGATCAGCATAATTTCATCTTCATCATTCACGAGTTTCGCTGCTACGACCAGGCCATTACGCTCACTTACCGCAATCGCTTTGACGCCTTGCGTACCACGGCCGGAATGACGGAAATCCGCTAACACGGTACGTTTCCCGTAGCCGTTTTCTGTAGCAACCAGCACGGTCTGCTGGTCATCCTGCGCGATCAGCAACGACAGCACCTGCTGCTCAGGCGCGAGTTTCATGCCGCGCACGCCACGTGTGGCGCGCCCCATTTCACGCACTTCTTCCTCATCGAACCACACCGCTTTACCGCCGCTGGAAACCAGCACGATGTCATCGTTGCCATTGGTGATCTCAGCACCGATCAAGTAGTCACCTTCGTCCAGGTTGATCGCGATAATGCCGGATTTACGCGGGTTGGCGAACTCAGTCAGCGCAGTTTTCTTGACCGTGCCCAATGATGTGGCCATAAAGATGAAGCGGTTCTCATCGAACTCTTTTACTGAAAGTATGGCATTGATTTTTTCGCCTTCCTCCAGCGGGAACAGGTTAATGATAGGCTTGCCGCGACTGGCGCGGCTGCCTTGCGGTACTTCATATACTTTCAACCAGTACACGCGGCCACGGCTTGAGAAACACAGGATATAGTCATGGGTATTCGCCACGAACATCTTGTCGATAAAGTCATCTTCTTTCGTTGCAGCCGCCTGCTTGCCTCGGCCACCGCGCTTCTGCGAACGGTACTCATCCAGCGGCTGTGATTTGATATAGCCGGTATGTGACAATGTCACGACTACATCCTGCGGCGTAATCAGGTCTTCCAGCGACAGGTCCTGGGCATTCGCCACGATTTCACTGCGGCGTTTATCCCCGAACTGTTTTTTGATTTCAGTGAGTTCATCAACGATGATTGCAGTCACACGTGATGCATTGGCTAGAATATCCAGCAGGTCAGCGATCACATCCATGATCTCTTTGTATTCATTGACGATCTTGTCCTGCTCAAGGCCGGTCAGGCGCTGCAGACGCATCTGCAGGATTTCCTGCGCCTGTACATCACTTAGTTTGTAGCCGCCTGGCGTCAACCCGAAGTCAACTGCCAAGCCTTCCGGACGTGCTGCTTCCATCGCCGCACGTTTCAGCATCTCTTCCACCACTGGCGAATGCCAGGCTTTGGCCATCAAGTCTTTTTTGGCTTCCGGCGGTGTTGGCGCAGCTTTGATGATAGCAATCATCTCATCGACATTTGCGAGCGCTACGGCCAGGCCTTCCAGCACATGTCCACGTTCGCGCGCTTTGCGCAGCTCGAATACGGTACGGCGTGTCACCACTTCGCGGCGATGACGCAGGAATGCTTCCAGCATCTGCTTAAGGTTAAGCAGGCGCGGCTGGCCATCAAGCAATGCCACCATGTTCATGCCGAAGGTATCTTGCAGCTGGGTCTGTTTATAGAGGTTGTTAAGCACGACTTCAGGCACTTCGCCGCGCTTGAGTTCAATCACAACGCGCATGCCTGATTTGTCAGATTCATCGCGCAGGTCAGAAATACCTTCGATCTTCTTCTCGTTAACAAGCTCGGCGATTTTCTCAATCAGCGTTTTCTTGTTCACCTGATATGGCAATTCATCAATGATGATGGATTGGCGCCCGCCTTTATCCATATCTTCAAAGTGCGTACGCCCACGCATCACCACGCGGCCGCGGCCGGTGCGATAACCTTCCTTGACTCCTGCGGTACCGTAAATAATACCCGCCGTCGGGAAGTCAGGCGCCGGCACCAGCTCAATCAGCTCGTCAACGGTTGTTTCAGGGTTTTTAAGCAGCGCAAAACAGGCATCCAGCACTTCATTCAGGTTATGCGGCGGAATATTGGTCGCCATACCCACTGCAATACCGGAGCTGCCGTTAATCAGCAGGTTGGGGATACGTGCCGGCATGATGAGCGGCTCATTTTCGGATCCGTCATAGTTAGGGCCGAAATCAACGGTTTCCTTATCGATATCCGCTAATAACTCATGTGCGATTTTCGCCATGCGGATTTCGGTATAACGCATCGCCGCAGCGTTGTCGCCATCCACAGAACCGAAGTTACCCTGGCCATCCACCAGCATGTAGCGCAGCGAGAAATCCTGTGCCATGCGCACGATGGTATCGTAAACAGCCGTATCGCCATGAGGATGGTACTTACCGATGACGTCACCGACAATACGTGCGGATTTTTTATAAGGTTTATTATAATCGTTGGATAACTCATGCATCGCGTATAAAACGCGGCGATGCACCGGTTTCAGACCGTCACGCACATCTGGCAATGCACGCCCCACGATTACGCTCATCGCATAATCAAGGTAAGACCGACGCATTTCATCTTCTAAACTAATCGGCAGGGTTTCTTTAGCGAATTGATCCATATTTTGACTGACTTTTAATGGTTTTTATATTGCCCAAATTTTAGCATGAATAGCGCGTAAATTAACGGTTTCAAGCATACTTTTA
>Ga0123389_170763_pt1 | contig 28473 bp, 28 predicted proteins | sample T0HHNH4metaT_FD_89917 | JGI IMG/M metagenome (GOLD analysis project Ga0123389, IMG submission 89917) | Methane-oxidizing artificial microbial communities from Washington, USA to study methane cycling - T0-HHNH4 metaT (Metagenome... | ecosystem: Engineered > Modeled > Simulated communities...
CACAAATTGACTTAGCCGCAAAGTTTCATACAGATGAAGGGCATTTAAATAAAACAGCAAGCTCGGTGATTGAGATACAAGGAAAATTCACTCAAAAAACCATTAAAGGCCAGTTAATAACAGACGGCTTTTTGCCGATTGCAACACATGACAGTGCATCTCCACCTATCTCCTCAAAAGCTTGGCTAGAGCATGCAGGATTACGTGCCGACTTTATCGGTACGGTTTCTGACTTATTTGGACAACATGATGTAAAAGGCAAGTTGTCAGTAAAAGGCCCGTCTCTTGCAGTATTGGGCAAACTAGTGAATGTGGTGTTGCCGACAACTGATAAGTTTTCACTGAGCACCTTAATTGAAAAAAACAGTGAAGTCTGGGTTGCTAATGCGGTTTCTGCGCATGTGGGCAAAAGCGATTTGAATGGCAATTTTACCTATGACCCTAGACCTGTAAGGCCCGTGTTGAAAGGCAACTTAGGCGGAAAACGCTTTTTTCTAGCCGACTTAGCACCTGCGTTCGGTACCAAAAATAGCGATGGCTCTGTTGCAAAACCAGAGAATAACCAAGTAATTCCTGATCGCCCGCTCGACTTACCATCGTTAAATAAAATGGATGCACAAATTGCGGTGAACTTACAATATGTGGAATTGGGCAATGCATTTTCACGCCCTATTACGCCATTAAAAGCAGATTTATTGCTGGATAGCGGAAAATTATCGCTCTCAAAAATTGATGCACGCACGGCTGATGGTAGCATTGCTGGCTTGATATCCATCGATACGCATTTAAAAGACGCAGGCTTAAATAATGATAAAGAATTAGCAAACGCTACAAAAAAAACAGCACTTGCACCTACTTGGAATATTAATCTGCGCTGGAAAGATATTGATGTTGAAAAATGGCTAGCGGTTTCAACCCAGCCAAAGAAACAAGCACAATCAGAAGGCAAAAAAGAAAGCCCACCTTCTTATGTAACCGGCATGCTTAACGGCAAAACCAAGTTAACGGGTACAGGCAATTCAACTGCCGAAATGTTAAGTTCTTTAGATGGCGATGTATCGCTTTATATCCATAAAGGCACTGTCTCACATTTAATTGTGGAGGCGCTTGGTTTAGATATCGCGCAAGGATTAGGTATATTACTGACAAAAGACAACGCACTACCGATGCAATGTGCGGTAATGGATTTGACTGCTAAAAAAGGCATTGCCATACCTAAAGTAGCACTAATAGATACACCTGTAACCTTGATACTGATTGACGGCAATGTGAACATTGCCAAAGAAACCTTGGATTTACGCTTGGCAGCAAAACCTAAAAACATGTCACCGTTTACCGTGCGCTCACCTATCCATGTAAAAGGCACGTTTAAAACCCCTGATGTTTCCATCGAAAAAACGCCGATTGTCGCACGTGTTTTGGGCGGTATTGCATTAGCGTTCATTAACCCGCTTGCTGCGATTGTGCCATTTTTAGATGCAGGATCAGGAGAGGAATCTCCTTGCAAACAAAGTTTGGCAGATTTTAAGAAAAATCTGTAACTCACATACATTTAACATCAAATTAAATGAATGTTAACTAAGCACTTAAACACGGCTGGCATTTACGCGTCCGTGTTAAAATAACGCTTATGCCATATATCACCTTAGACCAAGCTAGCCTCGCTTACGGGCACCATCCATTACTCGACCACGCAGATTTCCAGCTAGACTCCGGAGAGCGTGTCGGCCTCATTGGTCGAAATGGCGCAGGCAAATCCAGCTTATTAAAAGCCATTGCCGGAACCATTAAGCTAGACGAAGGCAGTGTATGGCGTGCGCCCAATGTACGTGTGGTGTATGTGCCACAAGAACCGGAACTGGATACTTCGCACACCATATTCGAAGCGGTCGCTGAGGGCTTGGGCTCGTTACAGCAAACGATTATTGATTATCACGCTGTGACGCACGACATGGGCATGCCTGATGCCGATATTGATGCACTGATGACCAAAATGCAGGCTTTGCAGCATGATTTGGATACACAAAATGGCTGGGCGGCGCAGTCGCGTGTTGAAACCGTGTTAAGTCGTTTAAAGCTAGATGCCGACGCTTTGATTTCAACTTTATCGGGCGGCTGGCGCAAACGTGTGGCATTAGGCCGCGCCTTGGTCGCCGAGCCTGAAGTACTATTGCTGGACGAGCCCACCAACCATTTAGACTTAGAAGCGATTGAATGGCTGGAAGATTTATTATTAGGCTTTAACGGCAGCGTGCTGTTTATTACGCATGACCGCCGCTTCTTGGACAGATTGGCTACACGCATTACCGAATTAGACCGCGGAAAACTCACCGATTTCGTCGGCAACTTCACGCAATATCAAGTCAAAAAAGAAGAACTGATTGCTGTTGAAGAAACACATGCAGCCAAATTTGATAAGTTTTTAGCACAGGAAGAAGTATGGATTCGCCAAGGCATTAAAGCGCGTCGCACCCGTAACGAAGGTCGCGTGCGCAGACTGGAAGCATTGCGCCTAGACCGCGCCGCTCGACGCGAACGCCAAGGCAATGTGAGATTGAATCTGGATGCGGGCGAACGTAGTGGCAAGTTAGTTGCTGAACTTGAAAACGTTGTCAAAGCCTACGGCGGCAGAACCTTGATTAACGGTTTCAGTACACGCATTTTACGCGGCGATAAAATCGGTTTACTCGGACCTAACGGTATTGGCAAAACAACATTGCTGAAATTAATTCTAGGCGATATTGAAGCCGATAGCGGTGATATTCAACGTGGGACTAAAATCAATGTGGCGTATTTTGACCAGATGCGTGAGCAACTGGACGAAGAAGCGACTCTGGCAGATACGATCAGTCCGGGTTCGGATTTTGTGGAAATCGGCAATGAACGTAAACACGTCATCAGCTATTTGGAAGACTTCCTGTTCCCGCCGCAACGTTCACGCTCCCCGGTAAAATCACTTTCTGGTGGCGAACGCAACCGTTTACTATTGGCGCGCCTGTTTGCCCGCCCTGCTAATGTACTGGTGCTGGATGAGCCAACCAATGACTTGGATATTGATACGCTTGAATTATTGGAAAGCCTGTTGCAAGAATTTGCCGGCACACTATTTTTAGTCAGCCATGACCGCGCTTTCTTGGAAAACACTGTGACACAGGTCATCGCCTTTGAAGGCAATGCGGTATTAACGGAGTTTGGCGGCGGTTATGATGACTGGCAACGCTTTACGCAGCAACGTTTAGACGATAAAAAAGCCGATAACGCAGCTAAGGCGAACAATAAACAAAACACTGCCAGTCCCAAGCAAAGCAAACCGACCAATAAATTAAGCTTTAAAGAGCAGCAAGAGTTGGAAGGCATTCCAGCGCAAATTGAGCTACTGGAAGCTGAACAAAGCAGCATCAACGCGCAACTGGCTGATAGCGAGATTTATGTCACACAAGCACCTCTTGTAAAAAGTCTGCAAGCGAGATTAAGTGAGATTGAAAATCTGTTAGAAACGCTTTTAGCACGCTGGGAAACGCTGGATAGTAAAACGGATAATAAGTAGATTGCTTTGAATTTACTACCATCTGACAATAGTTAACCATCAAATCATCCATGCTTTCCAGTGAACAAATAAGCCAAAACCAGCAAAGGCATTATTTAAGAGCCGCTGTCAGGTTTTTTAGTTATTTATTCGCATTTTTTTTAGCAAGCATTGCTTATTGGGTGACTTCAAACTTTGGTCAAGCCTCGCTAGAGCAAGTGTTATATCACGCGCAATTTGGCATGGATGGCTTGGTAGCCACAGATGTCGGCATCGTCAGAAGTTTTATTCTAACTTGCCTGGCATTACCGATTAGTTTCGCATTGCTGTTGGTGATTGTTGAATATTCGATTGCCCTATATCTGATTTACAACTCAAAACACTGGTTTGCAAAACCCATGCAAATCTTCAATGTGCAAGGTTTAAAGGTGTTTTATTGGTTCATCAGCCATCGTGCGCCTTTATATACATTGATCGCCTGCTCGATTTACTTTGCTTTTCAATTTTCAATCAGCGCTTTTGTACACAATCAATTAGGTCCAGATTACTTTGGCGAACATTACGTTAACCCGCGGTCGGTTAAAATTGAACCAATAAAGGCCAACGCAAAACCTAAGAATTTAGTGCTTATTTATGTAGAGTCTTTAGAAGACAGTTATAAAGATGAGACAAAATTTGGTAAAAACCTGCTCAGCAGTTTAGATGCACTCAAGGGTGTCAGCTTTAGTCAATACAAACAAGCACCTGGTACAAACTGGACCATTGCTGGCATCACCGCAACACAATGTGGTGTTCCACTGAAAACTGTCAGCTTGTACGGCGGCAATGACCAAGGCGAAAGAATTAAAGCATTTTTACCTAATGCAGTTTGCCTGGGTGATGTTCTGCACGATGCTGGCTACCACAACGTTTACATGGGTGGCGATGCGTTAAGTTTCTCAGGCAAGGGCAAATTTTTTCAAGATCATCATTACGATGAGGTCTATGGTAGAGAAGAGCTTAAGAAAAACCTGACTGTTAATGAAATGAATTACTGGGGGCTGTATGACGACGATTTATTGGTATTAGTTAAAGCCAAACTTAAAGAACTGCATGCTCAATCCCAACCGTTTAACTTAACATTTACGACCATTGATACGCACGGGCCAGATGGCCATTTTTCAAAATACTGCAAAAGTCGCGGCGTTAAAGAATTCAAGGGAATTGTAGAGTGCACCGCAACTCAAGTGGTTGATTTTATAAAATTTATGAAAAAAAATGGCTACCTTAAAGATACCAATGTGGTGATTATTGGTGATCATTTAGCGATGTACAACCCGTCGCATAAACAGCTAGATAAAATCAAGCAACGTTATATTTACAATCGTTTTATTTCAAATAAACCCATCACAAAAAATCGTGAATACATTCTGCATTTTGATTTGTTCCCGACGATGTTGGAATTCATCGGACTTCAGGTAGAAGGTGGCAAGCTCGGTTTAGGTTTTAGTGCTATCTCACAAAACACACCGCTACCGCCAGCTACTATTTATGAAGACATGAAGGAGGATTTACTGAATAACTCGGAAAAATACCTAGAGCTTTGGCAAGAAAAACAAGTAGCAAAACAATAAGAAAAATAGGGTATTTACTGATTAAATAACCTATTTTTAAACAGACTAGAAACTACCCAAGTTAGATAAACGGCTTTAATTAAGCACCTTAAACGTCTAATATCGCTTTACTTTCACTGGCACCAGAACTCTCTGCCTCAGAAGTGTGTGCAAGAATCTGGCAAATTAGCGCACTCACGTAAGGCAATGATTGCAGTGCCAACAAGCCCACCCATAGTTGAGCATCAAAATTCTCTACGCCCCTAGTTATTATCATTGCCGTGGCACAAATCACCAAAGCAGCCAGTAGCACGACCTCCTCAACAATCGGGTTCAAAATCGCCAGCTTTTTAGTTTTCAGCTTACCTTTGGAAGTCACTTTAAATACACCATTCTTTTGAATGATGCCAGCGATAATACCAGTAGCAATTGCGTGAGATAAACCCAAGCTAGCCAAAGATGCACCAAGAATATCTTTCCATTGGCAATTCATGGTTTTGCGATACAAAATAGGACCTAATGCCGCTTTAATAAACAAAAAGCACACAATAGGCGCAATCATAATTGTCACGGGCAGAGAAAATTCTTTAGGGAAGGCAATCATGGCGATACTCCAGCCGATAGAGCCAATCGTAAAAATAAGCTGTAAGGCATCGCCCAGCCAACCAAACCAACCGGTCAAAAAGTGATAACGCTGACCAAAAGTTAATGTGGATTTTCCGAGAAGTTTTGGAAGATGATGTTTTAAAATCTGCATCGCACCAAAAGCCCAACGGGAACGTTGCGACTTAAGTGCTTTAAAATCAGAAGGAGTAAGTCCGCGTCCGAAGGTGTCATCAACATAACGCAGCTCATAACCATCTTCAAGCAACCTTAAGCCTAATTCCGTATCTTCACAAATACACCATTCCGACCATGAACCGCATTGCAGCAGCGATTCATGGCGAATCAATGTCATCGTGCCATGCTGAATCAAAGCGTTGCGCTCATGCCGATGATGCATACCAATACGGAAAAAACCTTCAAACTCCCAATTGCTCATGCGACGGAAAAAATTATTCTCCCACTCTCTATGCGCTTGTGGAGCCTGCACAACGGCAACCCCAGCCTCTTTAAAATGTGGCACCAAATCTGATAGCCAATCCGCAGTGACGACATAATCCGCATCCACCACACCAACAACTTCTGCCGCAGGATTGGTTTTACTCAGCGCAAAATTTAAAGCGCCCGCTTTGAAACCGGGCCATTGTGGTAAGTGATAGAAATGAAAATTACTAGGCATTGTGGCCATATACGCTTCAATTGGCTTCCACTTCGCCTCATCCTTGGTGTTGTTATCCACCACAATCACTTCAAATTTTGTGTAGTTTAGTTTGAGCAAACTTTCAATGGTTTGAATCACCATTTCTGGTGGCTCGTTGTAACAAGCAAGATGGATTGACACAAATAACTCTTCGTCGGCAGGTAATGGCTTTGCGCGCCCGTAGATTTTCCATCCCAGCTTTTTAAACATCACCTCGCTAAACTCTACGCCATAGATCATTAATACCGCAGAGGTCAGGAACATACCCATAATCAAGGCAATTAATATGCTGAAATCCATTAATGTGTAGTAATAATCCCCCGGCAAATTCCAGGCGATGACCAAGATTGTGATACATGCCTGCAATAAAACTGCCAGTGAGATTCGTCCACCTAAGCCCCAATTTCTAAAACGATACGCAATAAATAAAATAGGTAAAAAAGCAATTAATGTTGCCCAGGTTGCCTTGGTAATCCATCGCACGTCTTTAGGCACTGCGCCTTGTAATGAGTACTTTAGAGTACGATCTGCACTAAACATGCCCCAATATGCACCCGCCCAACCTTCCAGATTCTTCTTCCACGGCTGGTCAAAGGCTTCCATCAAGTAATAGTCATAATTTTTATAAGCGGTTTTTGCGATGAATTCCCGCACAAAATGAGCCTGGTTAATTTTTGAGGCAACTGAAGAGCCAATCGCAGGGCCTTCACTCGGCCAGCCAACCTCGGTAATCACTATTTTTTTTCTAGGAAAAGCTGCCATAAGCTCTTGATATTTTAATAAAGAATAGTCAACTGCTTGTTCTACATGCAAGCCCTCATGGTAAGGCAGCAAATGCACTGCAATGTAATCCACATGCTTAACTAAATCTGGATTTCTTAACCAGACATGCCACGGCTCAGCGGTAGAAATCGGCAGAGTTGTGGATTCACGCACCTCGTCAAGGTAAGCAAACAACTCTTCGTTAGTCATATCCTTTCGTAACAGAACCTCATTACCCACTATTGCACGCTCAATATTAGGGTAAATTTTGATTTGCGCTTTTAAGGCAGAGATTTCACGATCATTAGCTACTTTATCGGCACCAAGCCACGCGCCTGCTGAAATCTTAAAGCCCAAGCTGGAGGCAAGCGGCGTCACTTCACTGTTCTCAAGCGCGCCGTAGATGCGAATATGATTAGTTAACGGTTTAAGCAACTTTAAATCGGCCAACAATTCAGCCGTGCTTGGATAATTCCGCTCCAAAGGACTTTGGCTTTGTTGAAAGCCACTGTAAGCAAAACCATTGACCACTTGAGGCGCATTAATTAAAGGCAATGTTTGATTGAATAATGCCCAAATGCCAAAATGGACTGCTCCAACAACGAGCGCAAACAATAATGGTGTAAAGATACGTTTGTTAAAAAAATTCATTCAATCCATGTTTATCAAAATAATGAGTAAAAAATCTTTGTGTTTGTTTAATCTATTTCAAATCTAAAAAACGTCAAAGCAAAGAGTAAGTGTGCTGAAAACGAAATAGATTCAGAATAAATATAATAGTTATTTCTAAAACCGCAAGCATCAAGTTACAATCTAGTTCGGCTAAATATCACCCATTCATATGAACAAAATATTCTTAACACTACTCGTCGCTATCACCACACAACTCTTATGTACAACAAGTGCACTTGCCGCATCCAAACCAGCAGCAGCAAAATTCACAGGCACAGATTATAGTGGAGTCTACTCATGCGCGGGAAATAATGCAAAAATAGGCAGTTATAATTTGCTGATTACTTTCGAGTTAAATAAAGTGTATAGCCATCGCAACCTGGGTCGATATGATTTAACCATAGAAACAGAAAATTCAACCACCTACGGTGGTCAAGCAATCGTTAACGGAAGCGACATGGCTTTAACGATTGAAATAGTTGATGGTAACGCAGTGATTTTTAGCACGGGTATCGCCCGCTTTAAGCAAGCCAAGAACAAGCACTTTAGCTACATCAATCACTATTATGAATCTAATCAGATTGCAAATACTGGCGAAACCAAAGCAGAGCCAAAAAATACAGGGAATTATGGAACAGAAAATTGTGTGATGCTAAAACCAAAAGCAAAGCCTAAATCAGTTTAAGCTGTATATTAAATACAATCGATTAAAAACAAAAAAGGTTAGTGATTAAAACTAACCTTTTTATATTCACCCTTTATATTTGGTACCCCCGACACGAATCGAACGTGTGACCCTCCCCTTAGGAGGGGGAACTAAATACACGCTACATCCCTTGTAAAATAAAACATCTGATGATTTAATGCTATTTATTGGTGCAAATTTGGTACAGTGAAGGCTTAAATGGCTACTATTACATATCGCGGTGAATTCCAGTGGCGTGCTTCAATCAGGCGAAAAGGCCATCAAATCAGTAAAACCTTTTTTTATCAGAAAGACGCTGATGTCTGGGCAAGAAAAACCGAAAGTGAGATTGATCGCGGAATCTTTATTAATACAAATGAAGCCGAGCGCACTACACTAAGCCAACTAATCAAACGATACAAAAAAGAAAAACTCAACATTAAGCCGAAATCAGAGTCAGAGGCAGATGAAAAAACTCCAAAAACAAAGACAGATAAAACCAAGCTTTCCATAAAAGCACAGCCTCAGGAAGTTTCACGCCTCAATATCATTGAGAAAGCTTTGGGAAGTAAAATTATTGGTGCCATAACAACCAGTGTCATCATCCAATTCCGAAACACTAGACTTGAAACAATTCAGGCAAACTCCGCCAATCGAGAAATTACGACTTTAAACCGATTATTGTCTTATGCTCATGACGACTGCAAAATCACATTGCCACACGGCATACCTAAAGTTAAAAAACTATCTGTTGATGATGCTCGTGAAAGACGCGTTAGCGATGCTGAGATTGAGGCCATTTGCAACAACACAAGCAGTATTGAGTTAGCATCAATCGTAAAACTTGCGCTTTATACTGCAATGCGGCGCGGTGAAATATCGAATTTAATGCGAATAAATATTGATTTAACTGTTCCATCTGCAAAGCTGATGGAAACCAAAAATGGTAAAAACAGAGTAGCGCCATTGATACCAACTGCTGCTGAACTGTTAAAGGCCCTGCCAGCTCGCATAGATGGTTTCGTATTTGGGCTGAAGGGTGAATATATAAGCCAAGCTTTTGAACGCGCCAGAGATCGCGCACTGGCCAAGTATCTGAATGAATGTGAGTTGAATGGCGTTAAGATTGATGAAAACTTCTTGGTTAACCTAAGATTTCACGATTTGCGGCACGAAGCAACGAGTCGGTTGGCTGCCCTTCTTCCGAACGTAATTGAGCTTAGTCGCGTTACTGGCCACTCTGATCTGAAAATGCTTAATAGATATTATCAAGTGAGTGTTGATGACCTGGCTAAGAAAATGGCTGTAAATTCTTTATAGTTTCAATTTGATAATTGTTTCTTTCAAGTCATCAGCATTACTTATAAAGTATAGGTATTGCTACTAGCTAAATAAACTTCATAAAATAATGTTGATTGTACTTTTAACTGTCTGCTTTACGGAAAGATTTTATGTAGGTCAAAGGGCAAAAAACGGCCCAAAGCGGACTGCTAGTACCCGAAAGTATAATGAAAAGTGACCAAGCAAATTAAGGTACTTATTTACTCCAATATACATATAGAATTTAAAAATGTTACAAAAAGGTATTCTTGCTGCATTAGGTTCTGCTTTGTTATTTGGGGCTGGCACTCCACTTGCAAAGCTTTTACTCAATCATATTAGTCCGTGGCTGCTTGCTGGACTTTTATATCTTGGCTCTGGTATTGGCCTAACGGTTTATCGCTTTATTATTCGTGCGCCATCAGTCAAATTAGAGCGAGAAGAAATTGCTTGGTTTGCAGCCGCAATCTTAGCTGGCGGAGTAATAGCACCTGTACTCTTAATGCTGGGTTTGACATCTATGCCGGCATCAGGCGCATCTTTACTGCTCAACATGGAAGGTGTATTTACTACTCTGTTAGCATGGTTTGTATTTAAAGAAAACTTTGACCGCCGCATTGCGCTTGGTATGGCATTAATAGTTGTAGGTGCACTAACCTTAAGTTGGCCAAGTGAAATAAAGTTTTCTGGGATATGGCCATCGTTAGCAGTGCTTGGTGCTTGCTTTTCTTGGGGATTGGATAACAACCTAACGCGTAAAATTTCATTATCAGATGCTGCTTGGATTGCTTCTATTAAAGGCTTGATTGCTGGGTCAGTCAATTTAATTTTGGCATTTACAGTTGGTGCTACTTTGCCTTCTTTATTTAATGTAGCAGGCTCAATGTTTGTGGGGTTCTTTGCTTATGGTGTAAGTCTGGCTTTATTCGTGGTTGGCTTGCGTCATTTGGGTACAGCACGAACTGGCGCGTATTTCTCGGTAGCACCATTTTTTGGGGCGCTACTTGCAATTGCTTTGGGTGACCCTATTACTCTGCCATTGATCATCACTGGAATTCTAATGGCTGCTGGAATCTGGCTACATTTGAGTGAGTGCCATGAGCATTTACACGAACACACGCCTTTAGAACATGAGCATGAACACAGTCATGATGAACATCACCAGCACACCCATGCTAAATCGGGAGATGTTAGCCTAACGCATACCCATAGACATTCACACGAACCTATAGAACATAGCCACTCACATTTTCCAGACGTTCATCATCAACATGATCATGATGAGCTCGTGAAATAAAGCTTTGACATGAAATTAGATAAAGCTCAGTATTAGCTGGCAGTTGATACACAACTCTAAAAATACTGGGAGACAATAATGAATATTAAAAAGGGTTTTTTAATTGTTTTAGCAACTGTAGGTGTAGTCGGAGCGACAGTTGTAGTCGCTAATGTTATAAGCCCTAGAATCGCAGTAGAATTTTATAGTGGTCACACTCATGATGCTGAAGGCACTCATGGTGCTCCTTCCCATAGTGGTGGTACAAATAGCGCTGGTTGTCACAACGGCTCAGTTCCTTATCACTGCCATTAATTTTTAATTAAACTTTATTGAGTTGGCGTAAACTAACGCTTATGCAATTTAAGCAACTGCGATCATTTCGTGTATTCATTTTCCTTCTGCTAACAATATTCTTCACAGATACTGTTTACGCGAGCGGAATGATGGTTGCTGACCAACTTTGTGATAATCATGCAGCAAGTACTGAAAGCCATAATCATGATGACCATGGCATGAATCAACATGAAAACCATCAGCACGATGCAGATCAGAAACAGTCAGCCAATGACAATTGCTCTAAATGCGGTCACTGCATGGCTTGCTTTACCGTTCTGCCACCTCGTCAACTTGACAATATGCAATCCCAGGTTCAAGCAATCGAAGTGAGCTTGTTTGAGCCAAGTTACCACTCGCACATCAGTGCACAGCCTCAAAGACCTCCCATTTCTTAAATAAGTCGATGGATTTAACTCAGCTCTAGGCCATTTCGGCCTGTTGCTGATTCGCCATATTTATTTTTGAAATGAGATTTCGATGAAACTATTCAACTTATCGTTGTTTATTCTTTCTCTTGCGATAGGTGCATTTACGCCAGCTTTTGCCGCGGATGCCCCTCAAGAGAACAATACCTATCAATCATCCTTTGATGACTACAAACCCTTATCTGATGACAACTTATCAGATTGGCAATCTATAAACGTACCTTCAAGCGGTGGCGTTCATGCCGTACACTCCATGGCTGGCATGCAACATAAAATGACGCCAGAGCAGATGGCTAATATGTCTTCTGAAAGTAAGGATATGCCTGGAATGGAGGGTATGGACCATAGCAAGATGGAAGGCATGGAAAATACGGACTCAGGTAGTATCAAAGGTATGGATCATAGCCAAATGAAACATGACCATTCTGCGGCGCCAATGGCAGAGATGGATCATGGCAGTATGAAGTCCAAGTCTGATAATAAACCACCGATGCAGGCTATGAAAAAAGACGACATGCCAGAGATGAGCCACGACAAAATGGCCGAGCATGATCATGCTAGTTCTGATATGAAAGCGATGGATCACTCCAAGATGAGTGAATCAAAGCCGGATGAAATGCAACCAAGTCATGACGCTGCCGCCCAAGATGAGTCTCAACCACACGAGCATGCCTCTAAACAAGGGGCTGAGCATGCAGGTATGGTAATGCCTTCAATGGCTGCATCTAAAGTGCAACCCACACAATGGCAGATAATTCCTAACTTTCATCCGATTGTTGTGCATTTCCCAATTGCTTTAACCATCATCGCATTTCTATTGAGTATCGCAGCTTACGCACGACGTAGCCATCCGATCTCGGCACAGCTGGCCGCCGCTGGTCACTTTATCTTATGGCTTGCTGCAATCGGTGCTGCAACAGCAGTGTTATTTGGCTGGCTCGCTTTTAATTCAGTGAACCACGATGATGCTGGCCATGCAGCGATGTTGTTACACCGTTCTTGGGCCATTCCATCGGCTTTAGGCTTAATCTTGCTGGCTAGCTGGGATGCATGGAAGTATCGTGTCAATGAACTGATATCAGTACCAATGTTGTTTTTACTTTTACTGCTTTCTCAAGCGATTGCTGTGACAGCATGGTTGGGAGGAGAAGTAGTTTATCGACACGGCATAGGTGTGTTATCTATTCCCGCCAGTGAGGGTGCAGGCCATGGTCACCACGGTGATGTTAATGCTACCGCTAACACAAGGTCTGATAAACCTACAGAGCAACATGATGATGAAAAAGGAGAATCGCATGAACACTAATGCACAACATGCAGCAATCAAATCTCGTACTCTAATCGCCATTATCAGTGCCAGTTTTGCACTCGGCGGTTGTGCTACTTTTTCTAAAGATGGTGGTTTTGGCGCTGTGCAAGATACTACTCAAAAACACATCAAGCAAGAGGTGGTTTGGCCAAAAACAGAAGGTGAAAAGAATAAAGTCACTGAACGTGTAAACGAATTATTATCGAAACGTTTAAATGTAGAGCAAGCCGTACAAATTGCTCTATTCAATAATAAAGGGTTGCAGGCAGACTTTTACAACCTTGGTATATCGGAAGCGGATTTGGTGCAGGCTGGTCGTTTGCCTAACCCTAAGTTTTCTATGCTGTATGTGAGAAATAATGGTGAATATAGTATAGAACAAGCGCTCACGTTTAATATTTTCTCGCTTATAACCATGCCTAAAATGAAAGAGATAGAACGCCAGAGATTTGTGCAAACTCAGAAGAAAACTGCTTTTGAAGTGATTAAAATCGCAAATCACACACGTATTGCCTATTTCAATGCAGTCGCTGCAACAGAGCAAGTACGCTATAGCGAGCAAGTAAAAGAATCTGCAGAAGCCAGTGCTGAATTAGCAAGACGGATGGTCAAGGCAGGTAACTTTAACAAGCTACAGCAAGCACGTGAGCAGAGCTTTTATGCTGATGCAGCACTAGATTACGCAAGTGCGACAAACAAGAAAGTATCTGCCTATGAAGCGCTATCACGTTTGCTAGGTGTATCAGTTGATCAGTTTAGTTTGGAAGAACGTTTGCCAGATTTACCTAAGTCAATCACAGAGTTGCAACCATTTGAGAAAGCAGCTTTTGAACAGCGACTAGATTTACAGGCTATGCGACTAGAAACGGATGCATTAGCTAAACAACTCGGGCTTACCAAGACGACACGCTTCATTAATGTATTAGAAATTGGCCCAGCAAGAGTGTTAGAAGGTCGTCGTGGCGATCCTTATAAAAAGGGTGTAGAGCTTTCATTTGAATTGCCAATATTTGATTGGGGTACAGCGCGCGTTGCACGGGCTGAATCCATTTACATGCAATCGGTCAATCGGGTCGCACAAGTAGCAATCAATGCACAGTCTGAAATCCGTGAGGCCTATAACACCTATCGTACCAATTACGATGTGACAAAGCATATACGTGATGAAATTGTGCCGCTTCGCAAAAAAATTCTGCAAGAAAACCAACTTCGCTATAACGGCATGCTGACCAGTCCATTTGAACTGTTTGGAGATGCGCGTGCGCAAGTGACAAGTGTGCAAAGTTATATCGAATCTTTACGTGAATTTTGGGTGGCCGATAGCACATTACAAATGACACTTATTGGTAACGAAAATATGATTGAAGGAAATTAACATGGATTTTTCTAAATTTAACAGACGTGACTTTTTTAGATTAGCAGGTGCAGGTATTGCTGCATCCGCAGTTAGTAAAGTAGCAATGGCCGCATTACCAGAAATTGTTTCTACAGAGCATGCTAATACTCAAGCGCCGTTGCAACCCAATACCGGCCGACCTTACAATCCAGTAGTAACACTTAACGGTTGGACTTTGCCATGGCGTATGAATAAAGGCGTAAAAGAATTTCATTTAGTGGCTGAACCAGTATTACGTGAAATTGCACCTGGTATGAAAGCGCACTTATGGGGTTATAACGGCCAAAGCCCAGGGCCTACTATTGAAGTAGTTGAAGGCGATAAAGTAAGAATATTTGTAACGAATAGACTACCTGAACATACAAGCATTCACTGGCACGGACAGCCATTGCCAAACGGAATGGACGGCGTGAGTGGTTTAACACAGCCACCAATACAACCTGGGAAAACTTTTGTCTATGAGTTTGAGGCTAAGCGTCCAGGTACCTTCATGTACCACCCACACGCCGATGAAATGGTGCAAATGGCGATGGGCATGATGGGTAGTTGGGTGACGCATCCAAAAAATCCTAAATTCATGGCCGTTGACCGAGATTTTGTATTTTTACTCAGTTCCTACGATATAGAGCCTGGTAGCTATACACCTCGGATAGCGGAAATGCTGAACTTCAATTTGTGGGCATTTAATAGCCGCGTTTTTCCAGGCACAGACCCATTGGTAGTGCGCAAAAACGACCGAGTACGCATTCGTGTTGGCAACCTCACCATGACGAATCACCCCATCCACTTGCACGGACATGAATTTGAAGTGACTGGCACCGATGGCGGTTGGGTGCCGAAAACAGCACGCTGGCCAGAGGTTACTACAGACATCGCGGTAGGCCAGATGCGCGCCATTGAATTTGTGGCGAATAATCCTGGAGATTGGGCATTTCATTGCCATAAAAGTCACCACACTATGAACCCGATGGGGCATGACGTACCTACATTACTCGGTGTAAAGCAAGGGGATTTGGTGAAAAAAATTGGTAATCTAGTGCCTGACTACATGCCCATGGGCGCAACTGGTATGGCCGAGATGAGTGAAATGGCTGGCATGATGGATATGCCGCTGCCAGAGAATACACTGCCCATGATGTCCGGCACTGGTCAATTCGGTGCCATTGATATGGGTGGCATGTTCACCACGCTCAAAGTGCGTGAAGGTTTAGCGCGTAACGATTATAAAGATCCAGGACCTTACAAAAACCCTAAAGGTACAGTTGCACATGAAGTGATTAACGATTTACCACCTGTTGAACGATCAGAGATGACTGTTCCAGAAGGCGGTACGGAAATGTCTGTACGAAAACCGATGGAGCATATGGAGCATTGATTTAACTTAACACCAGCTATAAAAGTTAGTATAGCTGGTGTTGTTAATTCAATGCGTCTTTACATCTAAGATGTGTTATCGAACAGACTTTGAACATCAATTGATAGATGACAAGTTGGCAGATATTTGCTTGAATACAATGAAAAAGGAGTTTCACCATGCAAGCTGAAATTATACAAGTAACAGGAATGACCTGTGGCGGTTGTACATCTAATGTTACACAAGCGCTTAAAACCGTTAATGGAGTTAATGATGTCACCGTTTCTTTATCCGATGGGAAGGCAACAGTGCAATATGACGAGAAATTAACCTCTCCTGAACAATTAAAATCAGCGGTAATAGGAGCTGGTTATGGGGTAGATACATCCAATACTGCACAGCAATCTCAAGGTAAAGGCTGTTGCGGATAATTGCTTTATAACAGCAGGAGTGAGACATCATGATTATAAATAGTCCTGTATTGCAAGCATTAAAAGACCCCGTCTGCGGCATGGCGGTGACAGATCAATCTCCTAACGTATTCAATTACAAAGGCAAGCCAGTTTATTTCTGTAGTGCTAGCTGCAGAGCTAAGTTTGTGGGTGATCCAGCGAAGTATTCAGATAAAAACTCAAGCTCGGATAGCAAAGTTTTAGAAACAAAATCTACTTTGTCCGAACCTATCCCCACTGGGACTATATACACTTGTCCGATGCACCCAGAGGTTCGGCAAGATCAGGCTGGAGATTGTCCAAAGTGTGGCATGGCATTAGAGCCAGAAATGCCTATTTTAGATGATGCTGAGAGTCCAGAATTGCACGACTTTAAAAGACGATTTATCTGGACGCTTCCGCTCACTATTATCGTCACTTTCTTAGCCATGCTTGGTCATCGGTTGCAGTGGTTTGAGATGACCACACAAAGTTGGATTGAACTGGTGTTAACGCTACCTATAGTGCTATGGGCAGGCTGGCCTTTCTTCGAGCGGGGTATCCAATCAGTAATCAATCGTAGTCCAAATATGTGGACGTTGATTGGATTGGGTACTGCAGCGGCTTTCATTTATAGCGTTGTGGCCACGGTTGCACCAAACGTATTCCCTGCATCATTTATGGCAATGGGTCGTGTATCCGTATACTTTGAAGCGGCAGCAGTGATTATATCGTTAACATTACTCGGCCAAATTCTAGAGCTCAAAGCACGTTCACAAACGTCTGCTGCAATAAAATCATTGCTTGGTTTATCACCTAAAACAGCTCGCAGAATAAATGCTGATGGAGTGGAAGAAGATGTTCCTCTCACGCATGTACATGTTGGTGACATGTTACGGATACGTCCAGGTGAAAAAATCCCTGTCGACGGTGTGGTGACTGAGGGTGGCAGCGCTGTAGATGAGTCCATGCTCACCGGTGAACCAATGCCCGTGACTAAAGGTGTCGGCGATAAGCTCATTGGCGCAACGCTAAACACTAACGGCGCACTAATCATGCGCTCAGAAAAAGTAGGTTCGCAAACTGTATTGGCCAGTATCGTGCAGATGGTTATCCAAGCCCAGCGCTCCAAAGCACCGATGCAACGTATGGCAGACCAAGTGGCTGGCTACTTTGTAGTCACTGTCGTTGCAATCGCATTGCTGACATTTGTTGTTTGGGGGTTATTTGGTCCAGAACCTAGCTGGGTTTATGGCTTGATCAACGCAGTGGCGGTGCTTATCATTGCATGCCCTTGCGCTTTGGGATTAGCTACTCCGATGTCAATCATGGTCGCTACTGGTAAGGCAGCAACGCAGGGTGTTCTGTTCCGCGACGCAGCCGCTATCGAAAACTTCCGTAAAGTAGATACCTTAATCGTAGACAAGACTGGTACGCTGACAGAAGGAAAGCCGCGCTTTAATCAAGCTTTGGCATTATCAGGTTATACCGAAGACGAAGTATTAGGTCTAGCAGCCAGCCTTGACCAAGGCAGTGAACACCCATTAGCTGATGCTATTGTGAAAGCCGCGCGTGAAAAGGGTTTGGTTATTGATAAAGTAGAAGACTTTGAATCCAGTACGGGTATTGGTGTGCGTGGCCGTGTAAACGGCAAACAACTGGCCCTAGGGAATACTGCGCTGATGACTCAACTTAATGTGCATATCGAATCATTGAAAGTACAGGCAGAAGAATTACGTGCTACAGGCGCCAGCGTGATGTATTTGGCCGTTGATGGTCAGCTAGCAGGGTTGCTTTCCGTGTCAGATCCAATTAAGGAAAGCACAGCCGAAGCATTGGCTACTTTACAATCATCTGGCATGCGCGTCATCATGGCGACAGGCGATGGATTGATGACAGCAAAGTCCGTGGCCTCCAAGTTAGGTATTGATGAAGTATATGGAGAAGTTAAACCTGCAGACAAATTAGCACTCGTAGATAAGTTGCAGCGCGAAGGTCGTATTGTGGCAATGGCAGGAGACGGTATCAACGATGCCCCTGCGCTTGCGAAAGCTGACGTTGGTGTCGCTATGGGTACTGGCACTGATGTAGCGATGAATAGCGCTCAGGTAACACTCGTTAAGGGTGACTTACGCGGGATTGCGCAAGCTCGTGCTATATCGGAGCAAACCATCGCTAATATGAAACAAAACTTAGGTTTTGCTTTTGTTTATAACGCATTAGGTGTGCCGCTAGCTGCGGGAGTGCTTTATCCATTCACTGGATGGTTACTCTCACCCATGATTGCGGCTTTGGCGATGAGTTTGAGTTCAGTTTCTGTGATTACGAATGCATTACGTTTGAGAAATTCTCACACATAAAATGTAGTTTTATGATTTTAACTTGAATTCACAATCCGCTTAGGGCCGAACTATTACATCTCAGCAAAAAGACATGAAGCGGCTCAAAGTAGACGATTGTAATTAACTATAATAATTACTAATCAATCAAGTTTAATGCTGATTCAATCTCTTCGGGGTTGAATTGCCTTACTAATCGTTTCAACTCGACTCCATTTTTCATAAAAATCAAAGTCGGCCAAAGCTTAACAGTAAATGTCCTACCAAGAACGCGACCCTTGCCATCTTCAATCTTGATATGCCGTATATTGTGGTGTAGGACAAGCTCAGAGGAAATAATGTCTTGTGCCACTTGGCAATATTCACACCACTCAGCACCAAACTCCAGCATCACAGCACCAGTGAGTTGATTGATTTCTTCGCGTGTAGGTTCGGATATTGGTGAGGTCGTCATTAGGATGTTTTACTTTCTTAAATCTTTTGCTGATTAACACGACTGCTGAGTGCATCCACTGATTCTTTACGTTCACTGTATCGATCTACCAGTAACCCTGATACATCACGTGTTAATAACGTGAATTTAACCAGTTCCTCCATCACATCAACCACTCGGTCATAGTATGCAGATGGCTTCATTCTGCCATCCTCATTAAATTCTTGGAAAGCTTTAGCGACAGATGATTGGTTGGGTATAGTAATCATCCGCATCCAGCGTCCCAATATTCTCATTTGATTGACTGCGTTGAATGATTGAGAACCACCCGATACTTCCATGACGGCAAGTGTTTTCCCCTGCGTTGGTCTAACAGCGCCCATGGTTAATGGTATCCAATCAATTTGTGCCTTCATGATGCCAGTCATTGCGCCATGTCTTTCAGGTGAGCACCACACCATGCCTTCAGACCATAGCGCCAGTTCTCGTAACTCCTGCACTTTGGAATGTGTGTCTGGCGCATCATCAGGTAATGGCAAACCATGCGGGTCGAATATCTTAACTTCGCCTCCTAATGCTTCGAGCAATCTAGCCGCTTCAAGTATCAGTAATTTACTGTAAGACCGTTCCCGTAAAGAGCCATATAGCAATAAAAAACGAGGTGCATGTGTAGAGGGCGTGTAATTGGTTAACTCAGAAACGTGAGTTTTACTGAGCAGTGTATTGTCAATGTTTGGCAAAATATCAATTGTTTCCATTTAATTAATCTCACCAATTGCATTGAGCTGAGCTTGAAGTTGAGCTTCGTTTTTAGCTTCAAATAGTGATGCTGGTAATTTTATAAATGCTTCAATACGTTTACGCAGTATTAAATAGGCCAATTCAAAAGCCGCATCAATCTCTGCATCGGTTCCTGTTGCTTTTGCAGGGTCTTCAACACCCCAATGCGCTCTAATCACTTTGCCTAAATAAGCTGGACAAGTTTCACCTGCAGCATTACCACAAACAGTAATTACGATATCGGGTGTTACTGGTAGGTTATCCCAAGACTTACTGTAATAGCCTTCAGTTGCAATGCCTTTAGATATTAACAAAGCAATAGATTTCGGATGCACATATCCAGCAGGCTGACTACCTGCACTCATGGTTTTATGCCACTAGGTGCTAATGCATTAAATGTCGCTTCAGCTAAGATGGAACGGCAAGAATTGCCCGTACATAAAAATAATATGTTCATGCGTTACTCTTAAAATTAATTAGTTTCATACCAATGTTTACTGCGATTAACGATAGATACCACCGATAACATCACAGGCACTTCAATCAACACACCAACAACAGTGGCAAGAGCTGCACCTGAGTTAAACCCAAATAATGCAATTGCAGTAGCCACAGCTAGCTCAAAGAAATTTGAAGCACCAATTAGTGCAGATGGACCAGCTACGCAATGTGCTACTTTGAGTTTCTTATTCAGCCAATAGGCCAACATTGAATTGAAATACACCTGAATAGTAATTGGAATGGCTAGAAGTCCAATAATGATAGGCTGAGCTAATATTTGCTCGCCTTGAAATGCAAACAAGAGTACTAATGTAATGAGTAATGCTAAGAGTGAGATTGGATGTAAGCGTTTAAGCGTGATTTCTAAAGTATTAACGTCTTTTGATAGCAGTAGTTTACGTAAGATTTGACTAATCACCACAGGCACTACGATAAACAACAAAACAGATAAAAATAGCGTAGCCCAAGGCACAGTAATGCTTGATAGGCCGAGTAACAAAGCAACAAGTGGAGCGAATGCAAACAACATAATGGCATCATTAATTGCCACTTGAGAGAGCGTAAACTTAGGCTCACCACCACATAAGCCACTCCATACAAATACCATTGCCGTGCATGGCGCAGCGGCTAATAGAATCAATCCTGCGATGTAGCTATCAATCTGTTCTACAGGTAACAAGCCAGCAAATAAGTGTCGTATAAATATCCAAGCCAGTAATGCCATTGAGAAGGGCTTCACCACCCAATTGATAAACAGTGTTACTCCTATGCCTTTGCTATGTGTCAGCACTTCTTTCATTGCACTGAAGTCAATTTTAAGCAACATCGGAATAATCATCAGCCATATCAACACCGCTACTGGAAAATTCACTTCCGCAACCTTTAGACTTCCTACTAATTGGAAGAAACTTGGAAAGACTTTGCCTAGTGCGATACCTACAGCAATACAGCCAAGCACCCACCACGTTAGATTGCGTTCAAAAGTTCCGATTGCTGGTTTAGTGATTTGCAATTCGCCTGATTCAGTTACTTTATCCATACCCATCCTTACTTAGAACTCTCTATTTTGGTTTGCATATAGAGGAAGGAGCGCAATCTTTTGCCCCTGCACAGCAATTTTCAGTGAGGTAAGCTAGCAAGCCATTCATAGCCTCATAGTTTGCTGAGTAGTAAATAAAACGGCTCACTTGGCGTGAATGAATCAATCCAGCATGGCTTAATTCTTTAAGATGGAATGAAAGCGTGCTGGCGGGGATTTGAAGTGTTTCGCCAATGCTTCCGGCAGGCAGGCCTTCTGGTCCAGCCTGCACCAGTAGTCTGAATATTTCCAGACGCGCTTCTTGGGCAATTGATGAAAGTTGTAATACGGCTGATTTAATATCCATGTAGCTATATTTCCATAAATATAGAAATACAGTCAAGAGATATATTTATTTAGCGAATGGCTGCTTCGGGCCGGATAACGTCAATCCTAAGTAGTCGAAAACGGCCCAATTCGGACATTCTGCTTGAATGATGAGTAGGCCAAATGTTCAGTTCAACGGAGTTTCCATTCCAGTTAGTGGTGAAACTTCTTTTAATTCCAAAATGGAGTCATGGCCGACGAGCCTAGTAGTTCCATTCACTCTTTTTACGCGATATGACTTCGGTGTTTTCTTAATGCATGTCACATACTTTTCATATTCAATCTCATAGCGGCCTGTTGAAAAGGCAATGTCGTATGTTTTTCCGATTTCCATTTCGAATCTTCCAATTGGCTGTGTCTGATGAATTAAAACATGAATGTGGCGACTAAGAGCTTAACGTTGGAAGCAACCTGCCGCCGAAATGCCAGAGGGATGGAGGGAACCCAAAGCGCAGCTTTGGGCGGTCAGGTTGACTGAAAGGTTAGGAGTGTTTACGTACATCAACTAATTTTCCCACATCAACCACCACTTCATACTCATCTGATTGATCTGAAAATAATACATGATCTTTGGAGTATGTTGTTTCTAACACGACTCTGTTGTTTTCATTGAACCAAGCTTGGTTTCGATAATGAATGTATGCGAACTCTTTGGCCGCCTCTAATGAAGTAGTCCACGCCTGACCGAAAGAGTTATTTTCAAGCTCACTAATATCGCAACCTCGATACAGGGTTAGAACTTGATCAAGTAATTCAATATCATTAGGCGTTAGAACCTCTGTGAGTTTTATTTTGGGATGCCAACATTCGTTTTCTTGGCGAGTATAGAGTTGGTGAAGGCCGTTGTATGCATAACACGAAAATGAGTACCGTAAAGTATCAAGCACCTGAATAACATCCTCATTGTCGATTTCATCTACAAGGTCGCAGTGATGTGAACGTATAAACTCTTCAGCCTCGTTGTCTTGGCCAAAATCCAAGTCCCGTTTTACTCCTGACGCCTCGAAATTTTTAATGGCTTCAATGTATGTAGATATTGTGCTAATCGCAATTGGCTTGAATTCGGCAAAAAACGATTCATTAAGTTTGTGTTCAATAGATTCAACAACAATTTTCATGTTGCTGGCCATAAAGTTGCGATCAGAATCACTAAACACTAACCAGGCTCCAGATTAAACACACTTAACAGTAATTATAGAGACAGAGAGTCTGTTCGAAAATATTCTAGTCAAAGTAAGCTCAATTAGGAAATATCTAACTTCCTTAATTTAACTCTGAATCAATAGCTGAATTTGTAAACTATCTGATTATGGCTTCACGCTTAACTTTAATCGAGCTGCAATGCTTTTATCCTGTTCCCTTTTATCATTAATATTTTTTAGCTTCATAGCACCAACAAAAGATGCAATAGACATTAAGAATGCAAAGCCACAAAGAAAATAACCGAAAAAGTACAAACCTTCATTTGATTGATGGTGGGCATCAGCCAACAATCCAGCCGCAAAAATATATAAAAACATATCAAATCTCCATTACGAATCGGTTATCTATAATTATAGCGATATAGCGATATAGCGATATAGCGATATAGCAATATAGCAATATAGCAATATAGCAATATAGCAATATAGCAATATAGCAATATAGCAATATAGCAATATAGCAATATAGCAATTTTAAACTTGATTACTGTTACAATAATCAAATGAACGATAATAAATCAAATATTTTAGAAATAACCCATGGTGGTGCTCGGCCTAATGCTGGCCGCAGAGAAGGTACAGGCAAGTTTGGTGAGCCGACATCTGTAGTCCGTGTTCCAGTCAGTCAAGAACCTGTCATTAAAGATTTTTTGGCAGCCTACCAGCATAAAAAATTATTGACTGATCTAGATGTGATTGCAGAGTTTGAGTTACCGAGTCTTAGCGCGTTGCCTGTATCACTTCCATTGTATTCATCAAAAGTCTCTGCAGGCTTTCCATCACCAGCTGACGACCATGTAGAAACACGCCTTGATCCAAGTGAGTTCTTGATTGATCAAAAAGACGCTACATTCTTCGTAACCATCCAAGGTCAATCAATGATTGATGTCGGCTTGTTACCAGGTGATAAAGCCGTAATTGATCGCTCTAAAGATGCTTCTGTTGGCGATATCGTGTTGGCTATTGTGAATGGTGAATTCACTATTAAAATTCTTGGTCGTCATAGCAAGACGAAAGCCCCAAGACTTTTACCAGCAAATTCCACAGGCGCATATTCCCCCATAGAAATTACTGAAGAAATGCAGTTTGAAATCTGGGGAGTTTGCACAGGCTCCTTTAGACGTTTCCAAAAGTAGTGTTGTATGCGCAGTATTGCCCTTATCGACGTAAACAACTTTTACGTTTCGTGTGAACGTGTATTTAATCCCAAGCTAATTAATATTCCTGTCGTTGTTTTATCAAATAATGATGGCTGCGCCGTAGCTCGTAGCAATGAGGTTAAAGCGCTAGGTGTCGGCATGGGTGCGCCTTGGTTTAAGTTCGCAGACTTGGCCAAGCAACATGGCATCAAAGCCCTCTCAAGCAACTATGCCCTCTATGCTGACATGAGCAATCGCGTCATGAATATCTTGCGCGAATTTAGCCCAGACCAAGAGGTTTATTCGATTGATGAATCCTTCCTCGAACTCACTGCATTTAAATCGCTGGATCTAATCAATTATGGCCAACAGATGCGCAAGCGTGTTCTGAAGTGGACTGGGCTGCCCGTATGTGTTGGCATTGCTTCAACTAAAACACTATCCAAACTGGCCAATCATTGTGCTAAAAAGCGTTCTGAATTTAATGGCGTGTGTAATTTCAATGCCATGCCAGTTATTGAGCTGGATAATCTATTAGGTCAAATTGGAGTTGGTGAGATTTGGGGTGTGGGCCGCAAACTAGCCCCCAAGCTGCAAGCGCTTGGTTACAACACCGTACTGGATTTAAAACGCGCTGATGCGAATGCGTTGCGACAGCAATTCAGTGTTGTCATGCAGAAAACGATTCATGAGTTAAATGGCATAGTCTGCATTGAGATGGAGGAAATTGCTCCGCCTAAGAAGCAGATAGTTAGCTCAAGGAGCTTCGGCCATGCAGTGTACGACTACAACAGCCTGTCAGAATCAATTACGTTGTACATGAGTCGCGCTGCAGAGAAATTACGTAAACAACAGTCATTTGCAGGTTCGGTATATGTATTCATCAGAACGAGTGAATTCAAGCCTAATCAACCTTACTACAGCAACGGCATGACACTTCCAATGCCATCCCCCACCGATGACACTAGACAACTGGCAAACGTCGCTCTATGGGGCTTAAAACAGATATTCAAACCAAACTTTAAATACGCGAAGGCAGGAGTAATGCTCTCCGAACTGGTTCCTTCAGCTGGCGTGCAAACCGATTTATTCAGCCAGGTGCAAGTCTCACCTAAATCAAATGCTTTGATGGCTGCTATGGATAAGATTAATCGTAAAATGGGTAAAGAAGCCGTTAAGCTGGCCAGCGAGGGTTTTACGCGGCCTTGGAAGATGAAGCAGGAAAACATGAGTCCGAGTTATACGACTAAGTGGGAAGATTTACCCGAAGTAAATTAATAAACATTCTATAATATTAAGGTTCCAACTTATTTGAAGTAAGCTATTAAATTAATTAAGAAAAACAATTATGACATTGGTTATTGCAGGACATGAGTTAGCAAAAGATCCTTGGGATTCTGTTTGGGGTGATGAGGAAAAGAAACGCACTACTTCAAAGGGTCAAGAAGCTCCTAAACTTAAAGCAAGTGGATTATTTGTGGTAGCAGATAGTGTAATTACTTCAATGGGTTCACAAGGAGCGACTCCAATATTGAGTGGCCATCGTAAAATTCATGAAATAACAATTAAAGTATGGAAGCCATATTTCGTCGGAAGATACTTTAAAAGCTATTCTTCTACATTTTTGGAGTCTAATTGCTTTATAGCCTTTTCAGGGAGCACTTTAGCTGCTTCACACGCTATTAATACAGTTACAGAACATTTAAAAAAATTAGAAATAAGTTACAAAAGAAATGAAAATTTTTCAAACCCTGGAAACTACATTGTACAAAGGCATTGTCAATATAATTTACTAAAAGATCCTAAAGACCCAACCTCGTGGGGTGAAGATACTTTTTTAGATAGTGACTTCAAGGGAATAGTTACAGCAGATTTTCTGGCCGATACAATAGAACATTCACTTAATATTGCACTTTCGTCAGTTCGAAAGTATTGCATCAGCCAACAAGATTTAAATAATATGCACACCGATTTTGTAGTTGGAATTTACTGCCCCTGCAAACATACGCATCATTTATATACATACAGAATGCAGTCTAAAACTGTAAATGGTGTCATTGAAGTTTATTTTAATCGACAAGAAATGCTTCAAAATCAAGTTGCAGTATTAGGGATGCGGAAGAAATTTGAAGATTCTGCACAAGCCAAATTTGAAGCCGCGACAAAAGCAGGCAATTCGACAGGAGAAATGCTATATCAATTTCTAAATTCTGCGATTGATGAAGTTGAAGCATCTCGTAGCTATACAATTTCACGACCATCTATACACATTGAACTCTTTGAAGGTAAGTTTAAGAAAGTTAACCTTACCAAAGATTCAAGTTCAAATTACTAGAAGTCAATGACCTAACTTAAATTGCCAGTTTTTAATTCATTTTTGGGGTGCTGGCTCTGAAAGTAAAAAATGTTTTGGTGTTAGTTTTAGTAAATTATTAGCTTTATGATTACTTGAAAACAACCAACCCATGTAATCCGAATCATTCAGCACCACAATTGAACGCTTTTCATCTTCTGGCCGATGGAAATGTTTCATCACTTCATGGCCATCTGCGTTGATTGTAAGCATTGAAAAAGAGAATATAACCTCCCCTGTTTCCTTATCGATTATACGTTCCCAAATGGATGCGGCTGCTGATGGTTGCCCGTCAGATCTTCTGATACGCCAACGTACTGCCTTACCAGTTTCCCAACTAGGTTCATAGAAACTTTCCATAAGTACCAAACCGAATCTACGTTCCTTCCAAGCCTCTCGATAACTAGGTTTTTCGTGAACAGTTTCTGATCTTGCGTTGTATGTGCGTAAGCCGTATTTCTTTTTATCAGGTGCCCAATGCGGAACAAGGCCAAACTGGGCTAGCTCGCAGCGTGGCTTACCATCATCAAGGTAAACAAATGGGGCGGAATATGTTGGGTATGTTTCATCGCGCCATTCCTCGTTAGGTAATTCGCAATCAAAGTGCTTCTTTACCCAGTCGGCATGGTGATTTTTAATTGGTTGAAAATTGCTGCACATTACGCTCTGGATTGTCGATTTTTCTTGTGCAATTTATTTGCAAAAAAACACGCCAAAGCAATGTAGATAACGCCGATTGTTAAAATAATCATAGCTAATTCGTACATAATAAAAATCCTAAAATTAGGACAGAAGTTATTCTGTCCTTTTTATCTAAGTTTTTGACTTAGCTTGTTGTTCACGGGCGTTATTAATCTTGCGCAATTTATACGCCATGATTACGCTGCCAATAGTCATTAAAACGGCTAAACCTAATGTTAAAGTGACTGCATTCATAATGTATCCTCTATATTCAATTCGCAATCGAAGTGCTTTTCTACCCAATCGGCATTCTGCAATATTGCCATATTATGCCCAAAACGTGTTTACTTTTATTGGGTTAGTGAAAGGGTTTCCAAACGGTTTCGAAAGGGTTTAATGAACTGTTTCAAAACGGTTTCTTAACAGTAGACTCAACAACTTCTTGGATAGTTACCTTGAATCCAACGTGGTGCGTCAATTGCGTGAAGCAGAGGTGCGTTGTAAAGCGAAAGGTTTAACGGGTAAGGCTTTAGCGATTTGTACAGCCCCAAAAGCGGGGGCATGGACAATTAACACTGGCCTGTAATCTGTAATTCGCAGCAAAGAGGAGGCCATACATCGTGTATGGCTTTTTTTATTTATCTACTGACAATACGCCGTTAGTAGTATCCCAGTCGTTTAAATCTTTGCGGTAATCCCAGTTATAAGCAGGACAAACGGTGCCACCAGAGCGAGCGCCACCCTTCCAGTAACACTTGTTATCGTTATTGGCAGATGCGATATCTATAACTGAGGTGATTGAATTCTGTGCAACTTTAACTGAAACGTAAGTGCATTTAGAATCTCCAACACGACCACAGGTATTTTTAGCGGGGAAATCTTTTGGTGCTAACGCTAAAGAATTGGCTGCGGCGGCTTTAAAACCAAACCCGTGAAATACATTTACAGCATTGTAGTTATCCAAATCTTGACATCGGGCATCGGAATAATTGACTGCTTCGCAAAGCTTGGTTTTAACTGATTGATCGTCCAAGATGAAAAATGAGCCATAAGCTATTCCATCTGCTGACTTAACTAATTTATAAGAGTTATCTACTCTAGATTTAACTTGGCTGTCCACACTCGCGCATCCAACAGTCATTGCTACCAATGCACTTAAAGCCCATCCTTTTAATATTTTATTCTTTGAAACATTCATTTTTACTACTCCTTATTTTTATTTTTTGTGTTGTGTCTTGAAAACATCCAAG
>Ga0123389_182962_pt1 | contig 28207 bp, 29 predicted proteins | sample T0HHNH4metaT_FD_89917 | JGI IMG/M metagenome (GOLD analysis project Ga0123389, IMG submission 89917) | Methane-oxidizing artificial microbial communities from Washington, USA to study methane cycling - T0-HHNH4 metaT (Metagenome... | ecosystem: Engineered > Modeled > Simulated communities...
CCGCGCACGGCCTGAATGTTGAGCTGCAGTTCCGGGTACAGCTGCCTTGCACTGTTTGCATTTGCGATGACGACAATATCCGCCGTGTGTACGCTGTTTTGATTGCTGATGACTTCAAACGAATCATTTATTTTGCGTATGCTGAACACATTTTCATGTGTCGCGGTGGTGATGTTTTCATGCCGGGTCAGGCGTCGGCACAGCTGCTGCGGGTTTACCCAGGCTGCGTCGGGGAAATGCAGCGCATCGTGTTCGATGTCGATCCCGGCCAGTTCACTTGCCTGAGTCCGGTCTGCATACTCCACAATGCTGCTGGCGTGGCCTTGTGCCGCCACCTTGCGGATGCGCGCCGATTCTTTGGGGTTGAAACCTAATTGCAGCATGCCGCAGCAATCAAAGTCAGCTGCCGGCAAGCCTAATGAACGATATAGCCGCAGGCTATGCAAATAAGCAGCCAGGGCAAACTCGGTGGCTGAGTCACTGCTGTTCAGGCGCGGGTAAAGCATCGCCAGCGGATTGCCTGAGGCCTCGCCGGCAATCTGCGCGTTGCGCTCCAGCAGCGTGACTTCCAGGCCGCGCTGCGCGAGTGCGTAGGCCGTGCTGCAGCCGGCAATGCCGCCGCCGATAACGATCGCATTTTTAGCTGCCATGGCCGTGCCCGATAAAGTAGCCGGTGATCATTTCACGTTTTCTGCCAAATCCCGGTATTTTAACTACCTTGAACCCTGTCGCAGTGAGTCCGCGCCTGACGATGCCGGCGCTGGTAAAAGTGGCGAATGTGGTTTGCGGATGTGAAAGCCTTGCCATTTGGGCAAATAACGCAGGTTGCCACATGTCAGGGTTTTTGGCAGGTGCGAACCCATCAAGGAACCATGCATCGGCTTTTGTGCTGCACCCGGATAAACAGGCAGTTGCATCCCCGAACAGTACCTGTAGCTGTACGCGGTCATTAAAAAGGCTCGCCGTACCTGTTTCCAGCAGCGTGTCATAGTGCGTGAGCAGTTCACTGGCCATCGCATGCAGGGGCTGCCATGCAGCAGTGCTTTGTGCATGTCAGCGGCGCCCAAAGGGTGTTTCTCTACGCTGATAAAGTGCAGTGCCGCATTGACCGGGGCATGTGTCAGCCAGGCCCTGCACGCACATAGAAAGTTTAACCCGGTGCCGAACCCGGTTTCCAGGATGGTGAAGGTGTCGCCTGGCAGCTGCTGCCAGCGGTTAACAAGCGCGTTGCCCTGTATGAAAACATGCTCGGTCTCAAGCAGGCCATCGTCACTGGAAAAATACACGTCATTGAATGCCGGTGAGTAGGGCAGTCCATCCCGCCATTCTAATGCTGCCTGGGTGATTGGTTTTTGCGTCATAGTGAAATCAGTGTTCGTTCTTGTGGCCGATAATGCCTAACAGAAAGCGTACGGCGCCGTACGCGATCCATGATGCGATACGTTTGACGATGCTGGCTTTCACCCACTCCTGCGGGGTGATTGCAAAGCTGCCATTTTGGATCAGGGATTCGATGTCGGCATGCAATTCCGCCGCAAACGGCTGGTCCTGGATGATCACATTCGCCTCGCGCGCCAACAACAAACTAAAGGGATCGATATTGGATGAGCCTATGGTGGCCCAGTGCGTATCGATCACCGCAACTTTGCTGTGCATGAAGCTTTTGCGGTATTCATGGATTTCGATGCCGTTACTCAGGAACTCATTGTAGAAAGCATGCGTTGCAAACATCAGGAAATACTCTTTGCGGCCTTGCAGCAGCAGCCTGACTTTGACACCGCGTTTTGCCGCACTGATCAGCGCCTTGCGGAACTTTCTGCCGGGGATAAAGTAGGCATTGGCGATCAGGATTTCCGTATGTGCGGCTTTAATCGCACGCAGGTAGGCACTCTCGATGTCGCGGCGGTGCAGGATGTTGTCGCGGATGACAAAAGCCGCCTTGATGTTGCCTGTGCCGTGATACTTGTGGTGGCTTTCCTTGATGGGCGGCACGTACAGGCTATGCAGGTGCATCCATTCCAGCCGTCGCCAGAGCTTATGCACGCTGGCACTGATCGCGGGCAGCAGGTTGCCTTCGATCCTGACGGCATAATCGATCCTGGGCGGCGTCTGGTGCGGCGAGTTATGGTCATCAATGATATTGATGCCACCGACAAAAGCGATGCGGCCGTCAATGACCGCTACCTTGCTGTGCAGGCGGCGCAGGCGGTTCTTCTTTAAGGTCCATGGCGAGATCTTGGGCCGATAGAACATCAGCTTTACCCCGGTATCCCGCATGGTCTGCACATACCGGCTGGGCAGGTGCTGGGAGCCGAAGCCATCGAGCAGGACATTGACACTGACGCCGCGCTGCGCCGCCTGCATCAATGCATTGCCAATGCGGATACCGGAAACATCGGGTTCGTAGATATAGGCCTGCAGGTAAATTTCCTTAGCTGCGTTCCGGATCGCCAGTTCCAGCGCAGGGAAATATTCAACGCCGCTGCGCAGTAGCTTGATGTCATTTCCGCCGATGAAACGCATGTTTCCTATACCGCCCTGGCTAAAGTCGCAGAAAGCAGGGCATGGTCGGATAGCTTGAGGAAACGCGGCCCGGCATGTACTTCAACGTGCTTGACATGAAAACCGCGTATATAGATACGGTCCAGCCTCAGGATAGGCAGCCATGAAGGAAAGCTGCGTGCCGGCCGGCCGGCATGATGTTCGAACACTTCATGCAGCTGGGCATTTTCGGCAAATATCCTGCCGGCACGCGTACCCCAGTCGTTGAAATCGCCGGCCACGATCAGCGGCTCATCTGGCGGTATGTGCTGCCTGATATAGTCTGTGACCATGAGCAGCTGCTGGCGCCGCCAGTGCGCGAACAAGCCCAGGTGCACGCAGATGGTGTGCAGTGGTTTATCCCATTTCGGCATATCTATCACGCTGTGCAGCATGCCGCGTTCCTCGGTGATGTGTGCTGAAATGTCGGTATTGGTAGAACGGATAATCGGGAATTTTGAGAGCAGTGCGTTGCCGTGGTGACCGGCAGGGTAAACTGAATTCTTGCCGTAAGCGTAGTCATTCCATATCGCATCGGCCAGGAACTCGATCTGGCCTGCGTCCGGCCATCCGGCAAAGCGTTTGCTGTGCTCGGAATGCTCATCGCGCACTTCCTGTAAAAACACCACGTCTGCATGCAGTTTCCGCAACAGTTCGCGCTGATGGTGCAGCGAGAATCTGGCATTGAAGTGGGTGACACCTTTATGGATATTAAAAGTCGCAATACGTAGCGTGTTGTGCAAGATCGACTCTCTAGGTTGGATTTACATTGATGGCCTGCCTGATTGGATCAATCAGTCTTCCGCATCCGGACTGCTGCTTTTATGTTTCTTCAGCACCTCGGCTGCTTCTCCTATATGCGACTTTCCGCGCTGCTTGGCTAACTGCACCTGTTTCTGGCGTTCTTTAAGCCGGGCACGTTTGTCTGCCGAAACTTTATCATAGCAGTGCGGGCAGGATATGCCGGGCTCGTACCTGTCACTTTTCATTTCTTCAGGAGACAGTGGATGGCGGCAGGCGTAGCATTGGTCGAACTCGCCAACTTCAAGGTTATGTTTGACGGCTACGCGCTGGTCGAACACAAAGCACTCGCCCTGCCACAGGCTTTCGGCTTCGGGTATGGTTTCCAGGTATTTAAGAATACCGCCCTGCAGGTGGTAAACCTCATCGAAGCCCTGGTCCAGCATGTAGGACGACGCTTTTTCACAGCGGATGCCGCCGGTGCAGAACATGGCTACCTTTTTGTGTTTGGTTTTATCGAAATGCTGTGCCACATATTCCGGAAACTCCCTGAAAGTTGTGGTTTTCGGGTCGATGGCTCCCTTAAAGGTGCCGATGTCGACTTCGTAGTCGTTGCGCGTGTCTATCAGCACTACCTCCGGGTCAGAGATCAGCGCGTTCCAGTCTTCCGGTTTTACGTAGGTGCCTACTTTTTTGGTCGGGCTGACGCCAGGCACGCCCAGGGTGACGATCTCTTTCTTGAGCTTTACTTTCATGCGGTAAAACGGGTGCTCGTCCGCGTAAGACTCTTTGTGTTCCAGGTCAGAGAACCGGCCTTTAAACAGGGGGTCTGTGCGCAGGTAATCCAGGATTCTATGTATATCGTCGGGCAGGCCGGCGATGGTGCCGTTGATGCCTTCTTCCGCCAGCAGCAGGGTGCCTTTGATGCTGTTGGATTTGCATGCCTCAAGGACAGGCGATTGCAGATCCCTGAAATCAGGCAGGCTTACAAATTTATAAAGGGCGGCGGTTAAATACTTAGGCATAGTGAATTCGATAAAACGGGTAAAACGTCATTCTAACAGAGGCACCCCTGTCATGACTGATAATACTTGTACATCAGGCACTTAAAATCAATATCTCACCGTTGCCGCCGTATGCGCTGTCGCCCACAAAACGCTGTGCGCGCAGTGAGTTCAGTGCGCTGAAGCTGGTGTTGTATTTTGAAAACGATTTGAACAATAAGTTTAGGAACGGCAAGGTATGTATGCCGCAATCCTGCATGGTGGCATGCAGCTGCGGTTTTTTCTTTAACAGCAAAGTGCCGCGATGCATGTTGAATGCCGTGTAAACGCCCAGGTCGCCAAGTACGCCGATGGTGCCTGCGATCATGCGGCTGCCGCAATAATCGCCGGCATTGCCTTCAATCAGGATCAGGCCGCGCCGCATCTGGTCGCCGGCACGGTCACCGGCATTGCCTCTGACAATCACCGTTCCGCCCAGCATGCCTTTGCGCGAACCTTCAGAACCGGCACCTAAAAAGTCACCGGTATTGCCGTTGATGGTTAACAGGCCGCCCCGCATATTGCTGGCGGCAAATGCCGCGGTATTGCCTGTGCAGAGTATTTCGCCGTTTCTCATGCCGGAACCAAGGTATGCCCCGGCATCACCTTCAACGGTGATGCTGCCGCTGCTCATGCCGGCGCCGATATAATCAAGTCTTGCCGTGGCATTTTTAAAGCAAAGCTGCTGCGTATCGCTGCCGCTGATTTCAAAAACATCAGCCGCCCGTAATGGATGCTTATCGGATGTCAGGCTGATGCTGCCGATCTCGGCCGCGGTTTTTCCGGCCAGGTTATCCGGCGTTAAAGCACTGCAGTTAATGCTTTGCTGCAGGTTTTGTTTCAAGGTAAAGGTTAATGCATTCATAATAACTCCGTCATGCCAGCGGAGGCTGGCATCCAGACAAGTCTCGTTACTAGGAGTTTTGCTGTATTCATAAAATTCATATTGTAAATTTCAAGGTTAGTGCATCAAAGATGCTCATTGCAATTTCACCCTGACTGGATACCAGCCTTCGCTGGTATGACGAATTGTGGGGTGATTTTAGAAATCTGAAATACGGGATAAGCATTAACCAGTCTTTTTCAGGATTTCATGTAAATTAAACAAATGCGGTCCCAGCTTGCCGCCATAGTTGCCGGCGGAGATGCGCTTGACGCCGCTGGCAGGGCCCAATGCACAAATGGCTTCAATGCCTGCTTTCATCGATAGCGCAATATCGTCAAAGGTCAGGCCGTCGATCACGATTTCCATCACGCTTTCGATTTCGGGCGATAGTTCGCTGTTGGTAACGCCTTTGAGGGTGGGGCAGAACGCATCATTGGTGGAGGCGAACATGCTTTTGTATTTGCTGCCGACTTTAGAGCCGGAGCGCACTACGCCGCCGGGGAAGGGCATGATGACGTTGGGTATTTTTTTCATGGCGTCAATCGCAGTTTCGGCTGCGGCTAATGCCGCCGGCTGCGAGGTGGCCAGAATCAGGAAGTTGCCGCCGCCGATGGCGCGCACCATGCCGGTGGTTTCTTCGGTCAGGAACTCGCCATCCATGACCGGTATGCGCCAGTAACGTTTGCCGGCGATGAGTTTCGAGGTCTGGTAGCCATCACCGAAGTAGCGCAGGTGTTTACCCAGGCTGATCATGTCTTCACTTGCAATGCCGGAAAATGCCGCTGCGGTAGGGCAGGTCAGGATGCATTGTCCCATGCGCGTTTCCAGCTGCTGCATCAGCACTTTGCTGCCCATGGCAAACATCAGGATGCTGACGCCTGGCCTGCCGTCCGGCGTTTCTTCCGCGGTCATTTCCCGCTCGATGCCGGCTTCAACACCGCAGCCGATCACCGAGGTGGCAAAGCCGGTCATGGCGTTTGCGGCATGGTATGCCCATTTGTGATTCTGGGCGGTGATGATGACGCGGGTGCCGCGCATATTGAATGCTTCGGCAAAGGTGTCGTCGATTTGTATGCTGTTCAGTAACATAAGTATAGGGTTCTGGGTTTAAGCCGTCGGGTCGCCCGATTTGATTTTTTCTATCCATTCTTCAATCTGAATGGTGCCGGTTTTTTCCACTTTTTTCAGGTCAGCTTCAGGAATCACATCCTGCATCAGGTCGATGCGCTTCCATTCCGCCACCGGGGTTTCGCATGCGGCCCTTGGCACATAACGCGAATCGCGCACTTTGGTGCGCTGATGGATGTAGCGCGGGCAGTTCTGCCATAGTTCGGATAAGGTCACGCGCACGATGAACTCCGCTTCTTTGTATTCCTGCATCAGCGGGTCGGTGCGGGAAACGGTGGCCGTGCCCTGCACCCGGATGCGGTGCGGTGTTTCGAATGAGATGAACAGTAGCCCGACCTGCGGATTGGTGCTGATGTTGCCCATGGAAAAAAACATGCCGTTACCATCGTAACTAGGGAAAACCAGGGTCTTGCTGTCAATCACCTTCACAAAGCCGGCATCGCCGCCTTTATAGGAAACGGTAGGGCGACCCTGGTGGTCGACCGTGGACAGGAAAAACATATCCATATGCTCGATGAAACCTTTTGCTTCATCGTCAAATTCGGTTTTACAGGCAATATCTTCAACGCGGTCCGCCATTTTGCGGGTGCCGAACTCGTCCTGGAATTTGCGATGCTGCTCGCCGTACAGTCTGCTCATCATTGATCCTTTATTTTTTGTTGTTGTGATGCGCGACAACCTGGCCGCGGCCATCGCTGCTGATTTCATCATCACTGATTTTAAAATTATCCATCTGCATGGTCTGGTAGCGATCGAAATACTCTTTCAGGTCTTTTTCCACGCCGATATCAAATGCCGGTTTTGCGGTGTGGGTCACGCCCCATACCACTTTGACGACGCGGCCGTCTTTAACCGCCAGGTCGCCATTCTTGAAGACATAATCCGGTTTGCTGAACATGGCTTCGCGGTCGGCCTGGTCGGTATATACGGTAATGTCAGCCGCGGCACCTGTACCCAGGTGGCCGCGGTCATGCAGGCCGATCAGTTTGCCGGCGCCGGCACGGGTCATGATGGCGATCTCATACAGGCTGTATTCGCGATCCAGACTGGTCAGGTTGCTCATGGCTTGCGCATCCAGGTTCAGCTTGGCAAAGGCTTCGTTCCTGAAGGTCTTGTCCATCAACAGACGAATCAGGTGCGGGTAGCTGGTAAACGGTGCGCCGTTGGGGTGGTCGGTGGTTAAGAAGATGCGCCACGGGTCTTCCACCGAGAGGAATAACTCCAGGCCAATCGCCCATTGCAGGGCGTTCACGTAATTCTGGTCACGGTATTTGAATGGCAGCACACCGCAGCCGGCGTCGCATTCAATATCCATGATTACCGATTTTTTCGGGTTCGCATGTTTTGCATTCAGGTGCTGCATCATGGAGTCGCCGGAGGCGGTCACAGTTTGCCCGAACAGGATCTGCCCGACATCGGTGGTGATATGCTTGTTTTTATTGATGGCCTCGGCAATCTGTGCCGCAGCGGATGAAAACTTCTTGTCGCCTTCCGTGCCGTAGCTGTGGAACTGGATGTGGGTGAGGTGCATAGGCAGGCCGCTGCTGGCACTCATGGTGTCTAAAGTAGTGGCAAAGTTGCCCGCAGCCCCGAGGTTGTTGCAATGCACATGCAGCGGTTTGGCAATGCCAAGGTCATGCACGGCACGGCTTAAGCTTTGCAGGATTTCACGCGGCGTGACCTGGTAGTGCACATTGTTTTCATCCAGGTTCAGCCTGCGCTGGTTGAATTTGAAAGCATTGATGCCGCCGGGGTTAACGACCTTGATGCCGATAGCCTGCGTCGCATGCAGTATCCATGCAACATAGTCATTGATGGCTTTCTGGTCTTTTTTTGCCGCTAGCATGCGCAGGAAGTAATCATCATTGCCCAGCATGGCGTAGCCGCCTTTGTCTATCATCGGCGTGTCACCCATTTCCAGGTGTGCCTGGCGGGCGTTGACCGGGGAGATTGCAGGCTCGAATGCTGCGGTATAACCCATTTCGATATACCTGAAGCCGGTGTCGGTCGTGCTCGGTGTTGCATGGTGGCTGCAATGCGGCGTGCAGATGTGCGCTTCCGGCTCGCTCAGGTTTTTGATTTCCTGCCGCTGCTTTTCCTGATATTCCGGCAGCATCATGCGTGCAATGTTGATTTTGCCGCCGCCGATATGGCTGTGCATGTCGATCGCACCTGCCATGACCACTTTACCGCTCAGGTCAAAGGTCTGGCTGATTTTTTCTGTGTCCGCAGGTTTTGCGATGATGCGGCCGTTATGGATGTAGATATCCTCAATCACGCCATTTTTCTGGTGTGCAGGGTCATAGATTCTGCCGTTCTTAAGCAGGGTAATCATGCTGTAGTCTCACTCAAAAGCTGTGCTTCAATTTTTGCCATGACTTCATTCAGGCTGGGCAAACCGCTGTCACGCACCTTTTTCAGCGGCAGCGTGATGGAGCTGTCCATGCGGAACATCAGGCCGGCATGGTCAACACCGGGGATTCCTGTCGGAATGAACACATCGGGGACGTGCCCACATTGAATATCCGGGTGGCCGATCACGATCGCAGGGGGTTGGGTTTCCGGCACCTTATGCGGATTGAACGTGCTGATCCACATGACAGCATCGCAGCTGTCCAGCTGTTTTTGCGTCGAGAAGTGGTATGTGTCATATTCAGGTATGCCGTTGCGGTAGCGGCTTCTGGTCGGGTAGCCCGAGAGCCATGTGCTCACGTTGTTGACCGAGCTGTCGCCGTCCCCTGAGTTCAAAGGCAGGCCAGCGGCGCGAGTGCTCTCGTTGAGCTTGCTGACCAGCTGTACGATGCTCTGGATGGCCAGTTCCGCATGCGGGATTTTCAAGGCGCCGGCTGACCATACGATGACTGCGTATTTTGCGGCTTTTAATTTCTCTATCAGTCCGGTCAATGTTTCCGGTGCAATGCCGGCGATGTGATCAGCGTTTAATTTCTTTCCGCTCAGCAGGGCGTTAAGCGCATTGATGACTTCCGGCAGCTGGCTTGTGGCGGCGGGGATGAGCGTCGGCGCCTTGCCGTCAGGTGCGACATTCGCTTTTGCCGTTTCAGCCGGTGCCCCCAGGAAAATGAGTTCCGGTGTTGGCTTGCTGAAGAGCTGGTCGGTGTTCCACGCCAGCTTTTCAAAAAAACGCGGGTGGCTGCCGGTAATGTCGGTGCCGATGGCCAGTATCAGGTCTGCGCGGTTTTTGATTTCAGAAAGTGTAGTGGTGAGCCATCCGCTGTTCTGCATGGTGCGGGTATTGTTGACGGTCCCTTCGCTATGCATATGGTCCAGCGTGGCATTGGTTTTTTCTGCAAGGCTGGCTACTGCGCGCATGCCCTGGACTTCAGTTCCCAGCCCGGCAAATAAAGGCTGCCTGCTTTTGCTTAATATCCGCGCAGCTGCAATGATTGCATCTTCCAGGCTGGCTGGTTTGCCTGCCAGCAGCGGGGTGGCGGATGCTGGAGTCGCCAGCGCCCGTTCGAAAAAGCGGATGCCTTTGGTACAGCCGTTTTGCATGGACAATGCAGGATTTGTACTCAGGCTGACATCGTCACACAGCAGGCCACATGCAGGGCAGGTTATGCTAATCGGTACGTCTTCGAGATTGCTATTCTTCATGTTGATATTAATTTTGCCACATTGAGCGGCTATTCTAAACCTGTTTTATTAAAAACTAATCTTAAAAGTTGGTTTATTTTAAGTGCTAAAAATGGTATTTTAACGGTCTTTTCAATAAGTAAACTTAACGGAGTAGTTATGGCAATTCAACGTACGCTTTCTATCATCAAACCTGATGCAGTTGCAAAAAATGTGATCGGTAAAATTTACACGCGTTTTGAAAACGCCGGCTTGAAAATCGTTGCTGCAAAAATGGCGCAATTGACTCAGGCTGAGGCTGAAGGTTTCTATGCTGTGCACAAAGAGCGTCCTTTCTTTGCTGACCTGGTTAAATTCATGATCTCAGGCCCAGTGATGATTCAAGCGCTGGAAGGCGAAAACGCAGTTCAGGTTAACCGTGACCTGATGGGTGCTACCAACCCTAAAGAAGCGGCTGCCGGCACTATCCGTGCTGACTTTGCAGAAAGCATCGACGCTAATGCCGTTCACGGTTCTGATTCTGCTGAGAATGCAGCGATCGAAATCAAATACTTCTTTGGTTAATCGTTTTATTTAGCCACAGATGTAACCGTGAAGGTCATCAACACCCCACTAAAGGGCTAAGTCAGTGTATGGCTTGCCTGTAGAATATATGCACTAAAGTGCATTTTCACATGTCCAAGCCCTAAGTGGGGGGCGTGACACACAGATAAGCACGGATAAAACCAGTTCTGAGATTGTAGTTTTGTTCGTGTGTTCCATTATTAATAGCAGGTATCAACTTTGGTCAATTTACTCAATTTCAATCAGGCACAGCTCGCACAATGGTTCACGGAACATGGTGAAAAGCCTTTTCGTGCCAAGCAGTTGATGCGCTGGATGCATCATTTCGGCGTGCATGATTTTGAGCAGATGACCGATATTGCCAAAAGCCTGCGCGAAAAACTCACAAGAGAGGCAGAGATTGTCCTGCCTGCCGTGCAGCACGAACAAGTATCCAGTGACGGAACCCGCAAATGGCTGGTCGGCACCGATGCCGCCAACAGTATCGAAACCGTGTTTATCCCCGAGGATGACCGTGGTACTTTGTGTGTTTCGAGCCAGGTTGGCTGTGCGCTGGAATGCACCTTCTGTTCGACTGGCCGCCAGGGCTTCAACCGTAACCTGAGCGTATCCGAGATTATCGGCCAGTTGGCAATCGCTGACCGCTCATTGCGTCAGGAAAGCGGCTACGACCTGTTGCCGCCCGGTGAGCGCATCATCAGCAACGTGGTGATGATGGGTATGGGTGAACCGCTGGCTAACTACGATAATGTAGTGACCGCGATGCAGATCATGCTGGATGACAGCGCTTATGGATTAAGCCGCCGTCGCGTGACCCTTTCAACCAGCGGGCTGGTGCCTGCAATGGACAGGCTGAAAGAAGACTGTCCGGTTGCCCTTGCTGTTTCGCTGCATGCGCCAAATGATGCGCTGCGCGATGTGATTGTCCCGATCAATAAAAAATATCCGCTTAAAGAGTTGATGGCTGCCTGCAACCGTTATCTTGAAAAAGCGCCGCGCGATTTTGTCACGTTTGAATACGTCATGCTGGATGGCGTCAATGATACCGTCGAGCATGCACACCAGCTGCTTGAGCTGGTCAAGAATGTATCCTGCAAGTTTAATTTAATCCCTTTTAATCCTTTTCCCAATAGCGGGTATGAGACTTCCAAGCCCAGCCATGTCAGGGTATTCCGTGACATTCTGATGCAGGCCGGATATGTCGTGACCGTGCGCAAAACCCGCGGTGAGGATATTGATGCCGCATGCGGCCAGTTAGCTGGTAAAGTGCTGGATAAAACAAAACGTACTTCCAAGCGAATTCCAATTGAGGCGGTTGAATGAATAAGATAAGTTTTAGCAGGCTGGTTCTGATAGCGTTTATTTCAATGCTGGCTGCCGGTTGCGCCAGCCAGCAACAGCAGGAAGCTGCTGACCGGAACCTGAGGGAGCGCGCGCGTTCCCATACGGATCTGGGAGCGGCCTATTACCAGCAGAAGCAATTGGATATCGCGCTGGAAGAGTTCTCCCTCGCTGCGAAAATTGATCCTAATTACGGGTTGGCCTATAACGGCCTGGGGCTGGTCAATGCTGCGCTGGGCCGTGATGATCTGGCTGAAAAGAATTTCCAGAGAGCGTTGCAGATCGAGCCCGGAAATTCCGAGTCACATAATAACTTCGGTAGTTTCTTATGCTCCAGAAACCGGATTGATGAGTCGATAAAAGAGTTCATGGCAGCAGTCAGGAACCCGTTGTATGTAACCCCGGCGGTTGCTTACACGAATGCCGGCATTTGCTCTGTGCGCAAGCAGGATGTTGCAAATGCCGAGATTTACCTGCAAAAGGCTTTAGAGTTGGAGCCGTTAGCTTCAACCGCTGCATACCAGCTTGCTTTGATCCAGTTTAACCGTGATGATGCGGCCAAAGCTAAAACTACATTGCAGAATGTGGTGTTGAGCCAGCCAACGCCTGAGAATTTATGGCTGTCCATACTGATTGCGCGCAAATTGGGCGCTAAAAACGATGAAGCCAGTTATGCGCTGCAATTGCGCCGTCAGTACCCTAATTCAGAGCAGGCAAAGCTGCTGGCTAGCGGTAAGTAGGGACAGGAAGCGTTATGGCTGAATTACAGGAAATGGAAAAAGAAGCAACGGTCACTGAACAGCAGGATCAACCGGTAACATTGGGGCAGGTTTTGCAGGCGGCGCGGGTAGCCAAAGAGCTTTCATTGCAGGATGTTTCCGATAACCTGCGCTTCAGTGTCAAGCAGATCAGCGCCCTTGAAAACGGGCAGTATGATTTGCTGCCTGATGCAATGATCACACGCGGATTTATCCGCAACTATGCAAGGCTGCTGGAACTGGATGCAGAACCTTTGCTTGTAAGCTACCGTCAGTCTGTGGCCTCTGAAACAGACCGGGGCATTACTGTGCGGTCATCCATGCGTCCGGTGCAGCTCACTAAAGAGAGTCTGCCCTGGCTGAAATACATGCTGGCCAGTATCCTGGTGCTGCTGTTCCTGCTCGCGTGGCTGTTTTATGTGGATTACATGCCTAAAACTCCAGCGGTTGCGGTCGATAAAGCCCCTGAAGTCGCTGCGGAAGCCGCACCTGTTGCTGAGCCTTTGCCGGAAATCGCTTTGCCGGCCGCACAGCGCGAGACTGAAAGCGCAGTCTCCGTGCCTGATCTGCAGGCAGATCCCCAAGCTGCTTTAAACACCGCTGCACAGCCCGCAACTAATGCTGCTGATGTAAAACAGCCATTGGGTACGGTTACACAGGCTGACCTGAAACCGTTAGCGCCGTCGATTGTACCGAGCCAGCCACCTGCCGCCGCCAGCCCGGTTAAACCTGCCGATAAAACCGTCACCATGGTTTTCACCGCAAAAACCTGGGTGAGCGTGACGGATAAATCCGGTAAAGTGGTGTTTGAGAAAATGACCCGCAGCGGGGATCAGGAAACGATCAATGCAGTGCCGCCACTCAACGTGGTGATCGGCAATGCGAGCGGTACTAAATTAAATTTTGGCGGCAAGGATATTGATCTTGCCCCCAATACTAGAGATAACGTAGCACGTATTACTTTGGAGTAGCTGTTGAGCTTGTCTATACAAATTAAGCCACGTCACACATTGCAGGTCATGATCGGCCACATTCCCGTCGGCGGTGGCTTGAACGGCACCATACCGGCGCCGGTGGTGGTGCAGAGCATGACCAATACCGATACCGCCGATGCCGCTGCGACGATTAGCCAGGTTTATGAGCTGTGGCAGGCCGGTTCTGAAGTCGTGCGCATTACCGTCAACTCGCCTGAGGCTGCTGCCCAGGTCGGCAATATCCGTCGCGGGCTGGATGCCTTGGGCTGCAATGTGCCGCTGGTGGGTGATTTCCACTATAACGGCCATAAATTGCTGGCACAGTATCCTGAGTGTGCCGAGGCGCTGGCAAAATACCGCATTAATCCGGGTAATGTAGGCAAAGGCTCCAAACGGGATGAGCAGTTTGCCTACATGATAGAAGCGGCTATCCGCTATAAAAAATGTGTGCGCATCGGCGTGAACTGGGGCAGCCTGGACCAGGCCAAAATGGCACAGATGATGGATGATAATGCCAAGCTTGCAGCGCCGCTGAGTGCGGATGCTCTCATGCGTGAAGCATTGATCCAGTCTGCGTTGGAGAGCGCTGAGCAGGCAGTGGCGCTGGGGTTGCCTGCGAACCAGATTATTATTTCCTGCAAGGTGAGTGATGTGCAGGATCTGGTCAAGGTTTATACCGAGCTGGCTGCACGCTGCGATTACCCGCTGCATTTAGGCCTCACTGAAGCCGGAATGGGGTCAAAAGGCATTGTGGCCTCAACGGCTGCGCTGGCTTTGTGCCTGCAGCAGGGCATCGGTAACACGATCCGCGTTTCCCTGACGCCGGAGCCGAATGAATCACGTACCAAAGAAGTGGTGGTCGCGCAGGAAATCCTGCAAACCATGGGGATACGCTCATTTACGCCGCTGGTGACTGCATGTCCGGGTTGCGGCCGCACGACCTCTACCTATTTCCAGGAGCTGGCCATGCAGATTCAAAGTTATCTGCGCAACCAGATGCCGGTATGGCGCAGCCAGTACGCCGGCGTGGAAAACATGAATGTAGCGGTAATGGGTTGTGTGGTGAATGGCCCGGGTGAGTCCAAGCTTGCGAATATCGGCATCAGCCTGCCCGGTACCGGTGAAGTGCCGGTTGCCCCGGTATTTGTCGATGGCGAGAAGACGGTAACGCTGAAAGGCGATAATATCGCGCAGGAATTCCAGGCGATTGTTGAAGATTACGTGCAAGCGAATTATGGTGAAGGTGGTAAATTACAATTTACTCGTAGGGTAATACCACTAGGGGTAGTTAAATAATGCGTAGATTAAAGAGCCTTTCAGTATCAGGTTATAAATCAATTAAAGACGATACCATCGTACTAGGTACGCTTAATGTGTTGATAGGTGGTAATGGTGTTGGTAAATCGAATTGGATTAGCGTATTTAAGTTTTTGCGCCAAATAGTAGAGGGGCGTTTACAACTCTCTGTAGGTACAAGTGGACGTAGTTTACTTTATAGAGGGGGTAAAGAAGTTAATAGTATTGGTATCAAAGCTGTTTATGAAGAGCCTGTCACTAATGGCGTACTTGAAAACAGTTATGACTTAAAACTAAATGTTACTGATGAGGATGCATTGATTTTTGCAGACGAAACTGTTTGGTTTCATCGAAAACCTCAGTACCCTCATCCTATAAGGCGACCATTAGGTTCAGGTCACAGCGAATCAAAACTATGCAAGACTAAAACAGACATTTCCGGGTGGGTAACTGAGGATTTGGCTAGTTATCGTATATATCATTTCCACGATACTAGTGCCTCTGCGAGTATCAAGCAAATGCAGGACATAGAAGATAATAAAGTTTTATATATGGATGCCGCTAATTTGGCGCCTTATTTATATTGGATGAAGCGGCAACACCCAGATCATTTTGAGGCGATTGAAAGTGCCATTCGCCAGATCGCACCATTTTTTGATAAATTTGAATTAAGTCCATCCAAAAATAATCCGGAAAAAATACGTTTGGAATGGCGAGAAAAAAGCTGGGAGCAGAATCTTAACCCACATTTGTTATCTGATGGTACCTTGCGTTTCATGTGCTTAGCCACATTGTTGTTGCAGCCGATGCTACCTAGAATGATTTTGTTGGATGAACCAGAACTTGGATTGCATCCGGCTGCCATTAAACAGCTCGCGGAACTTTTGAAAGAGGCTTCGCAACAAACACAGCTTTTCGTTGCTACACAGTCTGTTACTTTAATTAATCAATTGGAATTATCAGATATTTTCGTTGCAGATAGAATAGAAGGCGCGACAAAAATACGCCAATTTACTGAACAAGATATGGTTAGCTGGATTGATAGATACTCTATTGGAGAGTTATGGGAGAAGAATTTAATAGGCGGTAAGCCTTGAAGCGTATTTTGATTTTGGTTGAAGGTGAAACGGAGTATGAGTTTATCTCCAGAGTTCTTGCTCCTTATTTACTGGAAAAATTGATTGTACTTACACCTACTATTGTTGAAACAAAAAAAGTAATTGGTGGTGCTTCCCACAAAGGTGGAGGAGATTTTTCTAAAATTAAAGCCGATATTCTCGATTTACTCAATGATAGCAATGCTGTAGCAGTTACAACTTTGTTTGATTTTTATGGCTTCCCGAAAATTCAAGGAGTAGAAGATTCTGTTTATGTTGATATAACACAATTAGAGAAAGCGATAGAAAATCAAATAAATCATCGTCGATTCAAACCTTATTTGCAACGCCATGAATTCGAGGCTTTTTTGTTTATTGATCCAGAATTAACGGCAAAATCTGCATTCAAAAGTGAGTCAGTGACTAGGTTAAGGCAGCATCGCGATGAATTTGATCATGTAGAAGAAATCAATCTTGATATTACAACTGCACCTTCTAAAAGACTAATTGCAACTATCGGCAAGTATAATAAACCAAGAATAGGTGCCGCTGTAACTCAGGAACTGGGCGTTTTAAGACTTGTTAGGGAATGCCCAAAATTTGCAATTTGGGTTAATTGGATGAGTTCTTTTTCTACTAATCTTTAAAAAACAGAAAAAATATAAAGTTAATGAGCAATAAAATTCAAAGTAACGCTAAGTTTCAAAGCATCAAGGGCTTCTACGACATACTGCCTGAAGCAACCCCATTATGGTTCAAGCTGGAAGACACGGCACGCCGGGTCCTTGCGCAATATGGCTATAAAAACATCCGCATGCCGCTGGTGGAGCCAACCGAGCTCTATGTACGCAGTGTAGGCGAGCATACCGATATTGTAGAAAAGGAAATGTATGCGTGGGAAGACGCGCTTAACGGCGACAAGCTGGCACTGCGCCCTGAAGGGACGGCAGGTTGCGTGCGAGCCGTGGTCGAGCATAACCTGACTTACAATGGCCCGCAGCGCTTGTGGTACAGCGGCCCTATGTTCCGTCACGAGAATGTGCAGAAAGGCCGCCAGCGCCAGTTTCACCAGATCGGTGTTGAGGCCTTCGGTTTTGATACGCCGGAGGTGGATGCCGAGCAGATCGTTCTGCTGGCAAGGCTCTGGCGTGAGCTGGGTATCCAGGATGTGGAGCTTCAGATCAACAGCATCGGCGATGCGCATGAGCGGGCTGAATACCGCAATGTGCTGATTGCCTATTTTGAACAGCATGCAGACCTGCTGGATGAAGATGCTAAACGCCGGCTGCATAGCAATCCGCTGCGCATTCTGGATACTAAAAATCCGCGCATGCAGGCGATGTGTGAAGCTGCGCCAAAACTCATAGATTGCCTGGGTGATGAAACCCGTGCACATTTTGATGGTCTGTGCAAAAGATTAACCGAGGCAGGGGTGGCCTACAAGATCAACCCGCGCCTGGTACGTGGCCTGGATTACTACAATCGCACCGTTTTTGAATGGGTCACTACGAAGCTTGGCGCGCAGGGCACGATAGCCGGCGGTGGCCGCTATGACACGCTGGTGGAACGCCTGGGCGGCAGCGCAACGTCAGCCTGCGGTTTTGGCATTGGCCTGGAGCGCGTGTTTTTGCTGATGCAGGAATATGGCGTTACGGCGATAGATGCGCCTGATGTTTACCTGGTGAATGTAGGGGAACTGGCAGAGTCTGCCGCGTTTGCAATTGCCGAGCGGTTGCGTCATGCAAATGTGGAGGTTGTCCTGCACGCCGGTGGCGGCAGTTTTAAATCGCAGATGAAAAAAGCCGATAGAAGCCAGGCAAGATATGCCTTGATTTTAGGCGATGACGAAGTGAATACGCAGCAGGTGACATTAAAGCCTATGCAGTCTGAAGCGCAGCCTGACAGCAAGCCAGAGCAGGTGCAGTGCAGCGTTGAGCAAGCCATAGCGCTGATATTGGCAAGCAGAGCTTAAAGTTTTATCAATTTTGAAGTTTTCTTTGAATCTTGGTAACGTAAGTTTTACATATCAATTGGATGAATATGGCGGTCGACTTACAAACTGATCATTCTGCAAAATCGCGGCCCTTGCTGCAGATCGAGCATCTCAGCATCTCATCCAAAAAAATGCCGGATCGTTTGCTGGTGAATGATGTCAGTTTCAGCATCGAAATCGGGAAGACCACATGCGTGGTTGGTGAGTCGGGCAGCGGCAAGAGCCTGACGGCTCTGGCGATCATGGGTTTGTTATCCAGACAGTTACAGCTTAATGGCGGTAAGGTTCTATTTAATGATATTGATAAAGGCGTTGTCGATCTGACCAGGCTGGATGATGAAAGCCTGCGTAAACTGCGTGGCGATAAAATCGCCATGATTTTCCAGGAGCCGATGACTTCACTGAACCCGGTGCTGACGGTAGGCTATCAGATCGGGGAGAGCCTCACGACGCACCTTGGCCTTAAAGGTGAGCGCTTGAAAAACAAGATTGCCGGTCTTCTTGATATGGTCGGCATTCCGCCCGAGCGTGCAAACAGTTATCCTGATGAGTTATCCGGAGGGCAGCGTCAGCGCGTGATGATTGCAATGAGCATTGCATGCGAACCCAGCCTGCTGATCGCCGATGAGCCGACTACGGCGCTGGATGTGACGGTGCAGGCACAAATCCTCAAATTACTGAGTGACCTTAAAAGCCGCATGAATATGGGTATGCTGTTTATTACCCATGATTTTGGGGTGGTGGCCGATATTGCCGATAATGTCGTGGTCATGTTCAGGGGGCAGATCGTCGAAGCCGGAACCAGGGAGCAGGTGCTGGGTACGCCGCAGCACCCCTATACCAAAGCTTTATTGGCGTGCGTGCCGGACGCCGAAGGCACCAAGCAGTTAAGACCGATTGATTATGCATGGCTGGCTGATGAAGGCAAAGAAGTTGCAGCCACGGGAGTGGTGCATGGATGAAAATATCCTGATAGCGAAGAACCTGGTTAAAACTTACACGCAGCGAAGCGGCAGGTTTGGCTTTGGTTCTACGCAAGTAAAAGCCTTAAATGACGTCAGTATCAGCCTGAGTGCAGGCAAGACGCTTGCGGTAGTCGGTGAATCTGGCAGCGGTAAATCCACGCTGGCGCGTTGTCTGTTACAATTGCAACCCTTGGATAGCGGAGAGGTGTTGTTTCAAGGCCAGGATCTAGCCAGATTGCAGCCATCTGCATTGAGGGAAATGCGTAAAAACCTGCAAATGGTGTTTCAGGATCCGTTTGCCTCGCTTAACCCGCGGATGCGCGTGGGTGAGATCGTCGGCGAAGGTTTGCTGATACATGATATTGGCAATGCTGCGGAACAGCAGAAAAAAGTGCTTGCTATGCTGAAGCGTGTTGGCCTGACTGAAGCCGATATGCAGAAATATCCGCATGAGTTTTCTGGCGGGCAGCGGCAGCGTATCGGTATTGCCCGGGCTTTGGTATTGCAGCCGCAGGTGGTCGTATGCGATGAACCTGTTTCTGCACTGGATGTATCGATACAGGCGCAGATTTTACTGTTGTTAAAGGAATTGCAGCAGGAAATGGCGTTAAGCTACATTTTTATCAGCCACGATCTGCGTGTAGTTCGGCACATTGCGGATGACATGGTGGTGATGTATCGCGGCCAGGTTGTAGAGCAGGGTGCGGTGGCAGATATTTATGTACGGCCTGCACATGCTTATACGCAGAACCTGCTGGCGGCGATCCCCGGCAAAAGAGTGGTCAGCGGATAATTTATACGTAACCTTAAGTGTTTGGCTTAATGTTAATTTGGGCGTTATTATCTTGGCGTTATTATCAAAGTACAGTGCATTAAAAGATTTACATCAGATTGGAATATAAATGGCATACGATTTAGAAGAACAAGAGCAGTTGGATGAATTAAAAGCTTGGTGGAAAACTTACGGAAAACTGGTCAGCAATACCGTGCTGGGCTTGGTGGTCGCTTATGCTGCATATCAGGGATGGAATATTTACCAGGGTAAGCAGTCGGTAGAGGCTTCTACCGAGTACCAGGCACTGCAGGTGACGGATGAAAAAGACGTGAAAGCCATTCAGTCAAAAGCAGCCGTGATCATGGATAAATATTCATCTACTCCCTATGCTGGCCGCGCCGCACTGTTTGCAGCCAAGGCAAATTACGCCAGCAATGATGCGAAAAGTGCAAAATCCCAGCTGGAATGGGCGATCAAGCATGCAAAAGAAACCTCTGTAAGCGCCATCGCGAGTTTACAGTTGGCGAATATTCTGGCTGAAGAAAAAGACTACCAGGGTGCGCTGAAACTGCTGGAAGCGGAGCATGATGCAGGTTTTGACGGTTTGTTCTCTGATCTGAAAGGCGATGTCCTGGTTGCATTGGGCAAAAAAGCCGAAGCAAAAGCTGCCTATGAGCATGCGCTGACTAAATTAGACGCTCAGGGCAAATATCATGTATTGACCCAACAAAAACTTGAGGCTTTAGGTTAAAAATTGACGCAACTCATTAAAAAATCAAAATTACTGCTGCTGTTGAGCAGCCTGCTGCTGCTCGCATCGTGCGGCACGCTCTCGGATTTAAAAACCGATTTGTCTGAACGTGTGTTTGGACGTGAAGCAGCTGAGCCACCCGAGCCTCTGGCTGAGATCAAGGAAACCGCCAGCGTAAAAATGCTATGGCAGGCTAAACTTGGCGGCACCGGTATTTATGATTTTACGCCAGCGGTAGAAGCCGGCTATGCTTATGTAGCGAGTGCCGAGGGGGAATTGGCTAAGCTGGATGTGACTAACGGTGCCCAGGCTTGGCGTATCAATGTCGGCGAGAAACTGACCGGCGGAGTCGGTGCAGGCGGCAGCCTCGTTATCGTCGGTACGCAAAAAGGCTCAATCTATGCCTATGATATTTCAGGCAAGCTGCAGTGGAAATCAAAATTAAGCAGTGAGGTTTTAAGTGCGCCCAAGTATTTTGACGGGTTGGTCATTACCCGTACCGGTGATAACCGCATCTACGGCATCAATGCGAATGACGGCAGCCGCAAATGGGTTTATGACCGCACTGGCCCAGCGTTGAGCTTGCGCAGCAGTGCCGGCGTGGTGGTTGACAGCGGTGCCGTTTATGCCGGTTTCGCCGGAGGCAAGCTGGTTTCTATCCGTGCCGACAATGGCAAGATGATGTGGGAAGCCTCTGTCGCACAGCCCAAAGGCGTGACTGAAATCGAGCGTATCGCAGACATTACCAGCCTGCCGGTTGTAGATGGCCCCCTGGTATACGCGGTTGCGTACCAGGGACGCATCGCGGCTGTTGATAGAACCAACGGCCGAGTGATATGGAACCGTGATATTTCCAGCCTGTCAGGCCTGACTTTTGAGGATGGCAGGATTTTCGTATCACATGCTGCCGGGTCGGCTTATGCCCTTGATTACAGTACCGGTAAAACATTCTGGCGGCAGGGTGCGCTTAAGAACCGCCAGCTTACTGCGCCGTTAGCCATGGGGTCATTGATTGCCATTGGCGATGTTGAAGGCAATGTACATTTCCTGAGCCGCGAAGATGGCGCATTCAGTGCGCGTGTGAAAACCGGTGCTGAACAGATTTTGCCGCAGATGGTGCTAATTAATAGCAGCACACTGCTGGCACAGGCACGCAGTGGCGGTGTTTACGCGCTGCAGATCAAATAATCGGCAGTTGCAGCGGCGCAGGGTTGTTTAACCCTGGTCTGCCATGCAACTGCAACTCAATCAATAACTTAGCTTGATAAGATTATTAAAGAATCATTTCAGGAAACGCTGATCAGCAAGGCGGGCAGGATATAAAGCGAGGCGCGGAATAGCGTAACCGGGATGATGTATGCCTGAGGTTACGCGTGCCGTGCAGCGCAGCAATCCGCTTTTGCCTGTTTTAACAGCGTTTCTTTGGCTTAGGCACTAAATAGAAGGCTTTTATGATACCTACCATTGTACTGGTTGGCCGACCCAATGTTGGCAAGTCAACCTTATTTAACCGACTTACAAAAAGCCGGGATGCGCTTGTCGCGGATTTTCCTGGACTCACCCGGGATCGCCACTATGGTCGTGGTGTAGGTGCAAGCCAGCCTTATCTGGTGGTAGACACCGGTGGTTTTGAACCGAATACCGATAACGGCATTCTTAAGGAAATGGCAAAACAAACCCTGCAGGCGATCGATGAAGCCGATGCGGTTATTTTTCTCGTGGACGGGCGCCAGGGTGCTACCCCACAGGATATGGACATCGCTAATCGCCTGCGTAAGTGTAAATGCCCGGTATTGCTGGCCGTGAATAAAACCGAAGGCATGCAGAAAGCGGTTGTCAGTGCGGACTTTCATGAATTAGGGCTTGGTTATCCCTTATCTATCTCTTCTGCGCATGGCGAAGGCGTACGCGACATCGTTGAGCTGGCGCTGGAAAACTTCAACGTAGACGAAGATGAACCTGTCACCGATTATACCGGCGACAGGATTCCTAAAGTGGCTATTGTTGGTCGCCCTAATGTCGGGAAATCCACACTGGTGAATGCATTGCTCGGTGAAGAACGCGTGATTGCGTTTGATGAACCGGGTACCACGCGTGACTCCATTCATATCGATCTGGAAAAGAACGGCAAGCATTACACCTTGATTGATACTGCCGGTGTGCGTAAACGTGGCCGCGTGTTTGAAGCGATTGAGAAATTCTCCGTCATTAAAACCATTCAGGCGATCGAAGAGGCCAATGTCGTGATTCTGGTTGTGGATGCACAGGAAGGCATTACCGAGCAGGATGCGCATGTGGCAGCCTATATACTGGATGCCGGCCGTGCGCTCGTGGTGGCCATCAATAAATGGGATGGCCTCAAAGAGGATGAGCGTGACTGGATCAAGCGCGAAATTGACCGTAAATTGCAATTTCTTGATTTTGCCGAGTTTCACTATATTTCAGCGTTACGCAAGAAAGGCTTGCCTGAGCTGTTCAAATCAGTGGATATCGCCTATAAAGCCGCATTTGCAAAACTGGCAACACCGCAGCTGACGCGAGTGCTGCTTGATGCGCTGCAGCAGCATCAGCCGCCAATCAGTAAAGGCATACGACCCAAGCTGCGCTACGCGCACCAGGGCGGCAGCAACCCGCCTATTGTCGTGATTCACGGCAGCCATGTGGATGGCGTGAAGGATGCCTACACGCGTTTTCTGGAAAAAACCTTCCGCAGGACTTTCCAGCTTTCAGGTACGCCGCTGCGTGTACAATACAAGCAGGGTCACAATCCGTTTGCCGAAGATGAAGAAAAACGCAAGCCGGGTGAGGGTATCGTAAGCATGCGTCGCCGCAAGACTGCGCAGCGTGCCGAACTTAAAGCCAAGAAAGATGCAGAGGAAAAAGATAGAAAAGCTAAAAAGCGTTAATCAAGACAGCGCTGGCAATGAGAGCCGGATGATGGCTGTTATCTATTCGGGTATTGCTCAAGCTTTTTGTTTTCTTTAGGTAATTCATAAGGGTCTGCGACATAAGCAGGCCCTTTCATGATCATTACCACGATACAGCCGATTGCGGCTGCCCCGACAAAGAAAAAAATACTGAACAGTATGCCAAGGCACAGGTAGATTGTTTTCAGCTGCTCCGGATCAAGTGTCTGGTTGCCGAAATAAAGCAGTAGCATCGCAGTAACTGGTACTGCCGCACTCACCGCAAAGATTAAAGGTAATTTTCTTAGGAGAACCCATTCAATCCCTGAGGGTGTTTTAATAAATCCCGGAAGTTTATTAAAGTATCTCATTGATTAAATGATTGTATTTTCAATGATTAGTTCAAACCATTAGTTCAATACATACTTTCCCAGAATTTCCACCAGATGCGTTCGTCGGTTGGAGCATTCTTGTTCAGCAGGGCGCTGTCCGGATAGTTTTGTTTCAATACGCGCAGCGTGTCATTTTTAAGGTCTTCCACTCCCAGCAAGTCGTATGCGCTGATTTGAATCACTAGCGCTTCTTCAACGCCGGGTGACTGCGCGTAGTTTTCGATGACATATTTGGTGCGGTTAACCGCTGCCAGGTAAGCCTGACGTTTCATGTAGTAACGTGCAACGTGCAGTTCATGCTCTGAAAGGCTGTTTGACAGGTATACCATGCGCTGTGAAGCATCTTTCGCATAGCGGCTTTTCGGGAAACGGGTAACCAGGTCTTTGAATGTCATGAAAGAATCACGCAGTGCACGCGGGTCACGGTCACTGACCTGTTGTTTGGTCGCTTTTTCGATAATGCCGCGCTCGGTGAAAATCGCCAAACCTTTTAAGTAGTATGCATAGTCGACGTTGGGGTGATTAGGGTGCAGTTTTATAAAGCGGTCTGCCGCGGCAACGGCTAAAACGGGGTCTTGTTTTTTATAATGAGCGTAAGCGGTTTCCAGTTGCGCTTGCGTTGCATATTTACCATGCGGGTAACGTGATTCAAGTTTTGTGAAATACTCGATGGCTTTCACATAATCCCTGTCGGTCATTTTTGCCGCACCCATCTGGTAGATACGTTCCGCAGATAAACCCCTGGTGTCATCAAGCTCGGTGGGCTCGCCGAAAATCGCACAAGCATTGAGTAACAAGGTAAATGTTAAAATTAAGATATACTTCATGCCAAACCACCTTTATGAATTTGCAGCAATTATAACCGATGACAGACGCTACTCCACAATCTCTTAGCAATTCCCTCACATTAACTGTACCACATGATTTAGGCGGCCTCAGGCTTGATGTCGCTTTGCAGCGTTTGCTGCCGGAACACTCGCGTTCCCGTTTGCAGGCATGGATCAAAGATGGCCTAGTGACCGTTGATGGAAAAGCCTCAACCGCTAAAACTAAAGTGTGGGGCGGGGAGCGCGTTCTGGTCGAAGTGCAGGCAAAGCCTGAACAGCATGCTTTCAAGGCGCAGGATATACCGCTGAACATCGTTTATGAAGATGACCATATACTCGTCATTAATAAACCTGCGGGCATGGTGGTACACCCGGCAGCAGGAAACTGGGAAGGCACCTTGCTCAATGCCTTGTTGTTTCATGCGCCGCAACTGCATGACGTGCCGCGTGCCGGTATCGTGCATCGCCTGGATAAAGACACCAGCGGCTTGCTGGTCGTGGCAAAAACCCTGAACGCGCAAACGCACCTGGTGCGCCAGCTGCAGGCGCGCACGGTCAAGCGTGAATACCGCGCTATCGTGTGGGGGCAGCTATGGCGCAACGGTACCGTTGACCAGCCGATAGGGCGCGACTCGCGCTCCCGCACCAAAATGGCGATTAACCGCATGGGCAAGCCGGCGATCACGCGTTATGAAATCCTGGAGCGTTTCTCGGTGCAGACCTATCTGCGCTGCAATCTGGAAACCGGACGTACGCACCAGATCCGTGTGCACATGCAGTACCTGAAAGCACCGTTAGTGGGTGATCCCGTATACGGTTATCGCGGCATTGTGCCGATTCGTTCCATGACGCAGACACTGCGCGACGCGGTCAGCAATTTTAAGCGCCAGGCCCTGCATGCCATTAAATTGGGCTTGATCCATCCTGACACCAACGAGTTTATGGAATGGCAGATCGAACTTGCGGATGACATGAAAGTGCTACTGGAAGCGATGCGGCATGAAGACGTGAAAGAAGATGAAGAAGCGTTCGAATTCAGCACGGAACCATACCTGGCCGATGAAGACTATGAATACGACGACGAAGATGATGATTTCGAAGACTTGGACGAAGACGACGATTTAGACCTGGATCAGGAAGAAGAATAGCTTGGCGTTACAGCCCTGCGCTGGAAACTTGAATCAAAGGGCTGGTTCAGGCCAGCCTTGCACAGGGCGTGGAATGGGGTTTCGCTTAGCGGATACGCTTGATGATGAATCCATTTTCCACCTTCTCGAATCCTAGTTTGGGGTAATACTCCATAGCCTCAGGCGCTGACAGCAGAATCAGCGCCACCTCATCACCAATCGCTTGCTGCACGCGGGCAATCAGTTCCTTGCCAATGCCATGTTTCTGGTAAGCTTTATCCACCGCAAGGTCAGATAAGTAACAGCAATAACTGAAATCAGTCAGCGCCCGGCATACCCCAACCAGCTTGTTTCCATGCCAGGCGGAAATGACAAGGTTTGCATTCGCAAACATGCGCTCGATCCGCGCCAGGTCTGCAGAAGGCCGGCGAATGCCGGAAGCGTCAAAGACTGCAGCGATGTCTGCGGCTGCAAGTGAAATGTTTTGGCGGTATTCAATTGTCGTCATAAAAACCTGGTGTCTAAAGTAAGCTGTTTCGTCAGAATGGGCTGGTTAGCCATCTTAGGTCGCCTGACCAATCATCAAGTTTAGAAAAGATAAGCCGTTTTTTGTTGTTAACAGCCAGGCTAGGATAGCGCAATTGGCAATCACTGTAACCCCAAAAACGGTCTGGAATGTCTGTTTTTTTGATTTATGACGCAAGGTTTTCTGTGCCACTAAAGCGCCAGGCCAGCCACCAGCCAGGCTGAACAAATGCAAAGTGCTTTCTTTTGTTCTCCAGCGATTATTCTCTGCGGCTGATTTATCTATGACATACGCAATAAAAGTGACGATGCTTAAAGTGAAGTATAAGCCTGCAATTTCTAATGGTAGCCGCCCCAGTAAGGCAGACAGGGCGAGAAACAGGCCAAAAATAATAGTGAAATAGGTGCTGAATGCACTGGATTTATCCGAAGCGCCGGGTGTTGCTGCATCTCGTGCAAATCGAATGTTTTTTGCAATAAAGCGACCGCGCTCATCAGTCGCAAGTTCGTAAGTAATGATGTCGCCCTCTGTGGGGCGATGAGCATGATGAGAAAATGCCTTGATGTGCACGAATGCTTTTTGGCCACCGCCGTTAGGGGTGACAAAACCAAATCCCTGATCGTCTTTCCAGCCTGAAACTTTACCCTGATAACGCATGTAAGCTCTTGAAATAGTTAGTTTGAGTTAAGGAAAGCGCTTCTACTCATAATAGGTTTTAGCATATCTATCCTGCGGGGTACTTTTAACGGCTTAGCATATCCTGTTCGAATGAGAGGTTAACTTATGAACGGAAGAAAGCAACACCATGCCCCCTCAAATGCTGCCCATTTAGTACAAAATGAAGCTTTACTATTGATTTTATTGCTTGTGATTTTATTGCTTGATGAGTCATTCTTCTGCTCCGATAGTAAAACATAAGCAGAGTAGCATTTCTTTGCTTGTGAGAAAACTGACAATATACCTGCAATCGTACCGTGATCATAAAAGACATTTTTTACTGCATTGGAGCATGAATCTTGGCCATGCAATACATGATAAGCACAGCAAAAGCCTTTTTTTAGGTGAAATTTCTCTCTGATACCAGTTAATGGCTGAAACCGCATCGTTTGCAAGAAATTTTATGTGACCTCTAATGTTCGATATTTAGCGTAGCGTCCCGCTTGATGGATGGGTTAGGCATCGGGCTATTTTAAAGTCTGAATTTTGGTTGGTTCGCACCATACATATGTATCGATGCATCTGAGCATATTTTGACGATAGTTAGCAGGGCAGGTGTCATTCATATTTTTGATACGAAACCCTTGACGGGCTTTCATTGTGTGCATCGATGCGAGGCAACAGCTATTTCCTTTGCACGCACGTTCCATAGCATAATAATCGTTATCGGACGATGTCTGAGCTGGCGGTTCGGTGGCACAGCCTAATCTGAGGTATGACATTAAAAGCAGAAACGCGACGATGCGCTTACGGTCCCAAATAACAACCGGATTAGTTACGGCGCTAATGGCATGCAGAGCAATGCTGCGATAGTTTCTGGGATGAACAGGTATCAGCCTATCTCTTGCCATATCTCTTGCTTCCTAACGTTTGAATTAAGGGGCGCCGTTAGGCGTCCCGCTTGAATGATGGGTTAGGCATTGCTTGCTTCATCCTTGAGTTGCCCTCTGAGGAACTTTCCTGAACCACCTTTTAGCTCACTTCGATTAAATATCTTGCCTGTGAACTGAAAATCCTCATCAATGCGCACGATGAGCAGTTGCTCAAAGTCTCCTTGGCTCTTAACAATGACATGATCGTTGGCTTTCTCTGGAGAGATAGTTTTTACTTCGACTAGTTTTCCTGCAATCGTGCCGTCAGAACCTTCCTTGTGAGAACCATGACGGCAGAGGCCGAATTTGATCTCTGCGTAAATCTCTCCGAGCTCTCCCCAAATTTGCAAGTACCTACCAGTATTTTCAAAATGACGTGTAGCACAATCAATC
>Ga0123389_103129_pt1 | contig 27806 bp, 27 predicted proteins | sample T0HHNH4metaT_FD_89917 | JGI IMG/M metagenome (GOLD analysis project Ga0123389, IMG submission 89917) | Methane-oxidizing artificial microbial communities from Washington, USA to study methane cycling - T0-HHNH4 metaT (Metagenome... | ecosystem: Engineered > Modeled > Simulated communities...
ATCGCCAAGCTCTTAAACCAAAAGCCCCGCTAGCTATAGCGGGGCTTTTTTTTGACTAAAAATCACCCCGCTGCTGCTCTCTTCTCTTTTGCGGATTTACTGTTACCAGACAACACCTCTATAGCTAAATTACAAAGTAGTTTTCTATAATTGCGTCAGAAGTGTTTTTAAAGATGCTAAATCGAAAGCGCCGATTTTGTGCATGATGATCACGCCCTGTTTGTCTATTAAAAACATCGTTGGGGTCAATTGCACATCACCAAAAGCATGTACAAGACTACCATCTATATCAAGAGCAACTTGATAAGGAAGCTGACGTTCTTTGGCTAATGTTTGCACGCGGCTAGGCGGGTCGTATGGCATTGCCACAGCAATGATTTTCAGGCCTTGCTGATGCAATGCAATCAAATCCGGAATTTCCTCAAGACAGCTAGGGCAGTCGGTTGCCCAAAATGTTATCAATACGGGCTTGCCTTTCAGCTCGGCAATTGCCAGTCGTTCGCCTGTCAATGTTGTAAAAACGGCGTTGGGGGCGAAACTTTTAGTGTAAGTCAGCCACCAGGCGATTGCGCCAAGTAAACAGATCACCGATAGGACGCCAAGCGCCGATTTTATTCTCATAAGTAATAGACTTTGGTTGTTTGTCGGGAACGCGCATTACGGCGATTATAGCAAAGCTGCTAAAATGCCGGTTTTATCCAATAATCCAGTCATGGCGATGAAAAAGATACTGATTTCAGACAAGCTTGCGGAAGACGGCATTAATTTCTTGAATGTCCAGGACGGTATACAGATACATATCCAAACCGGCTTAAATGAAGACGAGTTGTGTGAGATTATTCCGGAGTTCGACGCCTTATTGATTCGCAGCGATACTCAGGTGACAGCTAAAGTTTTAAAAGCTGCGACTCGCCTGAAGGTGGTTGGGCGTGCCGGCATAGGGGTCGATAATGTTGACTTAAATGCCGCTACTGAACAAGGCGTTATCGTAATGAATACGCCTGATGCCAATGCCACCACGACCGCGGAACTCGCTATCGCGCATATGTTTTCCTTGAGTCGCAATCTACCGTTTGCCAATCAATCGGTCAGAGACGGCAAATGGGAGCGCTCTAAGTTGATGGGCGCCGAAATTGCTCATAAAACTCTGGCAGTGCTGGGTTTTGGTACTATCGGCCGGATAGTCGCGCAACGCGGCAACGGTTTGGGCATGCGCGTGATCGCTTATGATCCGTTTGTAGCGCCGGATGTTTTTGCCATACATGGCGCGGAAATGGTTGATTTGGAGGCTTTGGTTAAACAAGCCGACTATTTGACTCTGCATTGCCCTTTGCTGGAAAAAACCAAAAACATTATCGGCCGGGAACAATTGGCGATGATGAAAAAATCTGCACGGTTGATCAATTGCGCGCGCGGCGGCTTGGTTGACGAATCGGCATTATATGATGCTTTGAAAGACGGCCGGATCGCTGGTGCCGCGCTGGACGTTTATGAGCAAGAGCCCCCCAAGGATTCGCCATTGCTTACACTGGATAATGTGGTATTTACGCCGCATTTGGGCGCTTCGACCAAAGAAGCGCAAGTGGCGGTGAGTGTCGAAATTGCCCGCCAGGCGGTTAAATATTTGCAAACCGGCGAAGCTGTTAATGCTTTGAATCTCCCTAAGTTGTCGGCAGAAGAGCTATCCAAGGCTCAACCATTTATGAACCTTGCTAATATTCTCGGTAAGGTTTTAGTAGGGTTGATCGATCAACCGATTCAAAAATTGGAAGTTGCGGTTTATGGAAAGGCTGCTGAGGTAAAAATTCGGCCGATTTCCGCAGAGGCGATGGTCGGTTTGTTGGGGGGGCAGCTTTCCACGCCGGTTAACCGCGTCAATGTTGAGAACATTGCCAAACGCCAAGGTATAACGCTAATTGAGTCCCAGACCGAGGAATCGGAAGGCTATCAGTCTCTAATCAAAATTACCGGGCACTGCACCGATAAGTCGGTATCTCTGGCGGGAACGTTGTTAGGAAATCAACATCCACGCTTGGTCAGTATCAATCATTTCGAAATTGAAGTGGTGCCGGAAGGCGCGTTACTGATCACTCGCCACGATGATAAGCCGGGCGTGATTGCGGCGATTAGCTCGATCTTGGGCGTTGCCAATATCAATATTACCCGCATGCAAGTCAGTATCGCCGACGAACATCAATTGGCGATGATGGTCATCAGCATCTCTGATCCCTTAAATGAGCAAGTATTGAAATCGGTTTGCGAGGTGCCTGCGGTGCACACAGCAAGGCAGATCGCGTTATGAGTTTTGAAGTTGTTTGTTTCGATTGCGACAGTACGCTGAGCCGGGTCGAAGGTATCGATGAATTGGCTAGGCGTAACGGTTTATTCGAACAGGTTGCGGCGTTAACCGATGCAGCTATGAACGGCGAATTGGCCCTTGAGGATGTCTACGCGAACCGGTTGGATTTGATCAAACCCGACCAAGCCGCGATAAACTGGTTGGCCGAGTTGTATATTGCCGAAATGGTTGACGGTGTCAGCGACACAATTAAAACCCTGCAAGCCAATAATAAGCTGATCCACATCATAAGCGGCGGCTTGCGGCAGGCGATACTACCTTTGGCGGAGCAACTGGGCATACCGGAAGCGCATGTGCATGCGGTTGATGTGCTGTTTGACGAAGACGGTAATTACCAGGATTTTGCCCGACACTCGCCGTTGGCCGTCAGTGGCGGCAAAGCCAGGATTTGTCGCCGACTGAGGATGCATCATTCGTCCTTGGTTATGATAGGCGACGGCAAGACCGATCTGGAAGCTAAATTGGCCGGTGCTTATATGATAGGTTTCGGCGGTGTCGTCCGCAGACCCTTGGTGGAAGAGCAAGCGGATAGCTACGTCTCGGATGCTTCGTTAGCAGCTATATTGCCGCTAGTATTGTAAGCAAGGGTCGATAAGCCGGCGGGACGATGGTAAAATTTCCAAATTTTTAGCAGATTCAGAGAGATAGAATGGCTGGGCATAGTAAGTGGGCTAACATCAAGCATCGTAAAGGCGCGCAGGACGCAAAACGCGGCAAGATTTTTACCAAACTGATTCGCGAGATTACCGTGGCCGCAAAAGGATCGGGTGGTGGTGATCCTGCCAATAACCCGAGTTTGCGTACCGCTATCGATAAAGCGCTTGGCGCTAACATGAAGCGCGATACCATCGACAACACCATCAAAAAGGCCATCGGCGCGGTTGATGGCGTGGTTTACGAAGAGGTGCGATACGAAGGTTACGGTCCTGGCGGCACGGCGGTGATGGTGAATTGCTTAACCGATAATCGCAATCGTACCGTTGCAGATGTAAGGCACGCATTCTCCAAGGCTGGCGGCAACTTGGGCACGGACGGTTCGGTGGCTTATATGTTTCGCAAGGTCGGCATTATCAGCTACGCCAACGGCGTCGATGAAGACGCAGTGATGGAAGCCGCGATGGAGGCCGGCGCCGAGGACGTGGTCACCAACGACGATGGTTCTATCGACGTGTTTACCACCCCTGAAGACTATATGACCGTCAAGGAAGCTATGCTTGCTGCGGGCTTCGAGCCGGAAAACGCCGAAGTGACGATGCATGCCGACGTTAAGACTGAATTGGATAGCGAATCCGCCGAAAAAATGCTGAAGTTGATCGACCGTTTGGAAGATCTGGACGATGTGCAGGACGTTTACTCGAATGCCGACATCAGCGATGACATCATGGCTGCGCTCGATGCCTAATCACACCGCAAAATTACTCGCACCAATACACTGTTGACCAGAATTTTAGGTATAGATCCCGGCTCGCGCATCACCGGATACGGTGTGGTGGAGTCGACATCGCGCGGTATTCGCTACGTAGCGAGCGGCTGCATTCGTATCAAATCCGACGAATTTCCCGAGCGCTTGAAGCAGATTTTTGATGGTGTTAGCCAGGTGATTGAGTTGTACCGTCCTGAGCAAATGGCCATAGAGCAAGTGTTTATGCACAAGAATGCCGATTCTGCCCTGAAGCTAGGGCAAGCGCGCGGCGCTGCGATTTGCGCCACCTTAAATCGAGATCTGCCGGTTTTCGAATATGCGGCTAGGCAAGTTAAACAGGCCTTGGTAGGCAAGGGCAATGCCGATAAGCAGCAAGTGCAGCATATGGTGAAAATTTTGTTGAGCATTCAAGGTGACATGCAGATCGATGCTAGCGATGCATTGGCGATTGGCCTGTGTCATAGCCACTATCAGGAGACCGCGATGCGTTTGCAGAAGGCGATTTCATGATCGGTTTTTTATGCGGTAAATTGATTTACAAAGCTCCTCCGCAACTGTTGTTGGACGTACACGGTGTCGGTTACGAAATCGAAGCGCCGATGAATACCTTTTACGACCTGCCGGCATTGGGTGAAGTAGTTAAGCTACATACGCATCTCGTGGTTCGCGAGGACGCGCATATCCTGTTCGGTTTTGCCACAGAAAGCGAACGCATGCTGTTCAGAACCCTGATCAAAGTCAATGGTGTCGGCCCCAAGCTGGCGTTGACTGTTCTGTCCGGGCAAAGTACCGAAGAATTCTATCGTTGCGTCCATGATAACGATGTAAAAGGTTTGGTGCGCTTGCCGGGCGTCGGCCAAAAAACCGCCGAACGCTTGATTATCGAAATGCGTGGTCGTTTACCGGAACTAAACAAACTATCGGCAGCTAGTGATAGCCCAAGTTCGCTTCCCGGTTTGGCAGCAAGTCCTAAGCAGGAGGCGATTAGCGCGCTGTGTGCCCTGGGTTATAAGCCACCGGACGCGGCGCGGATGGTGCAAGCGGTTGCTACAGACGATAAAAGCTGCGAGGACATTATTCGTCTGGCGCTGCGCGGTGCGGTTAAATGATCGAAAGCGACAGATTGGTTACCGCGCACGGTAATCATGACGAAGAGCGAGTGGACCGAGCTATTCGCCCCAAGCGCTTGAAAGACTATGTCGGGCAAAAAGAACTGCGCGAGCAGATGGAAATCTTTATCCAGGCGGCGGTAACGCGCTCTGAAGCGTTGGATCATGTGTTGATTTTCGGCCCGCCGGGTTTGGGGAAAACCACGCTGGCCAACATCGTGGCTGCGGAGATGAATGTCAACATTCGTCAAACCTCGGGTCCGGTGCTGGATAAAGCCGGCGATTTGGCGGCTTTGCTGACCAATCTACAAGCCCATGATGTGTTATTCATCGACGAAATCCATAGGCTCAGCCCGGCAGTGGAAGAGGTGCTGTATCCGGCTATGGAAGACTACCAAATTGATATTATAATAGGCGAAGGCCCGGCAGCCCGCTCGATTAAGCTGGATTTGCCGCCATTTACGCTGATAGGCGCGACGACCCGAGCCGGTTTGTTGACATCGCCTTTACGCGACCGTTTCGGTATCGTCCAACGCCTTGAGTTTTACACCGTTGAGGAACTGGCCAGTATCGTCAGTCGGTCGGCGACACTGTTGAATATAGGCATGGATAGCGGCGGGGCGGACGAGATTGCTTGTCGCTCGCGCGGTACGCCGAGGATTGCCAACCGGTTGTTGCGCAGGGTTCGCGACTTTGCCGAAGTCAAAGGCAACGGCACCGTGACTCGCGATATTGCTAGGCGGGCATTGGAGATGCTGAAAATCGATCAGCAAGGTTTCGATATGCTGGACCGTAAACTGTTGACGGCCATGATAGAGCATTTTCAAGGCGGTCCGGTTGGCCTGGATACGCTGGCTGCGGTAATCAGCGAGGAACGTGGCACGGTCGAAGACGTGTTGGAACCTTATTTACTGCAGCAGGGTTTTATTATGCGTACCCCCAGGGGGCGAGTGGTCACTCATAAGGCATACAGTCATTTTGGCTTGCCCGCACCCAGGCAGCAAATCGGTAGCGATGACATCTTTGATATTTAATAATTCGTTAAGAGACGAATGAAAGAATTTAACTGGCCGGTACGAGTATATTACGAAGATACCGATGCGGGCGGTGTAGTGTTTTACGCGAATTATTTGAAGTTTTTTGAACGGGCCAGAACCGAAATGCTGCGTAGTGTAGGTTTTGAGCAGGATAATCTTCTAGCTGAACAAAATCTGATTTTTGTAGTCCGTTCCGTGAAAGTAGACTATTTAAAACCTGCCCGCTTCAACGAACTGTTGGACGTTAGTGCAAAAGTTATAGAGTACAAAAAAACTAATTTTACCTTTGAACAAGCGATCACTCGGCAACAAGATACTTTATGCACGGGTGAAATCCGGATTGCCTGTCTTGATGCGCAAAGCATGAAGCCCAAACTTATTCCCTCTGCTATTTTGGAACATTTAAACTAATGAATACCGATTTATCCATCCTGACGCTGGTCAAAGAAGCCAGTATCGTCGTGCAGTTTGTTATGTTCATTCTGTTATCGGCATCGGTTGCGTCCTGGACCTTCATCTTCTCCAAACGGAAAGAATTGAAACAGGCCATAGCCATTACCGACGATTTCGAAGAGGAGTTTTGGTCTGGCGTCGGTTTGGCCGAGTTGTATAAAAAGATGTCCAGCGACCGGTTCGAGCCGGAAGGTATCGAAAAAATCTTTCTAGCCGGCTACCGCGAGTTCGCACGGATGCGCCAGAAAGGCGATGTCGAACCCTCTGTCCAGGTCGAAAGTGCGCAACGGGCCATGCGTATCGAATTGTCCCGCGAGTTGGATAGGTTGGACGAGACTTTGCCGTTTTTGGCGACAGTCGGTTCGACCAGTCCGTATATCGGTTTGTTTGGCACTGTCTGGGGCATCATGAACTCGTTCCGCGCTTTGGGCGAAATTAAAAATGCTACCTTGGCGAATGTCGCTCCAGGTATTTCAGAAGCGTTAATTGCCACCGCGATTGGTTTGTTCGCGGCGATTCCAGCGGTAATTGCCTATAACCGCTTCTCTACCCGTTTGGATCGCTTGGCCGGCCGTTACGAGTTATTCGTCGACGAGTTCGTGGTATTACTACAAAGACAGGCGCACAGCAAATGAATGTGGGCGGCAGCAATCGCAGATCGCGAAAAAAACGCGGGGTAATGGCCGAAATCAACGTCGTACCCTATATCGACGTTACCTTCGTGCTGTTGATGATATTCATGATTACCGCGCCGCTGGTGCAAACCGGTGTCGATGTCGAGTTGCCGCAAGCCGAGGCTGAGTCTGTGGATTTACAAGATCAGGTGCCGGTGATCGTTTCCATCAAAAAGGACGGCAGTTTATACGTCGATATTGGCAACGGCGATGAAGAAGCCGATACGCCTGTCGATGTCGATACGGTTAAAACCAGAGTCGCGGCGGTTTTCAGAAATAATCCCAAAGCCCAGCTCTACGTGCGTGGCGACCATGAAGTGGATTACGGTAGCATCGTCAAAGTGATGGTGGAACTGAAGAAAACCGGCGCCCCCAAAGTGGGCTTGATGACCGCGCCGCCGCCTGACAGCAAATAATCACCACCATGAAAAGTTTTAAACCTTCGCTCGCGCAGGCGATAGCGCTACATATTCTGATTGTGTTGTTGTTCAGTTTCAGTTTTCTCACCGAGACTGACGACGCGCAAATGTCGCCGCCCGCGGACATTATTGAAGCGACTGTACTGGACGGCGCGGAAATCGATGCGGAAGCCGAGCGCTTAAAGCAGAACGAAACAAACAAGCAGCAAGCCGAGAAACAGCATCAAGAGCAACTGGAAAACGCCAGAAAAGCCGAAGAGCGGTTGTTGCAGCAAGCTAAAAAGCAACGTGTGCTTGAAGAGCAAAAAATTCAGGAAGCCGCCGAAAAGCGCAAGCAGGAAGCATTAGAAGAAAAGAAGATGCAGGAACAGCTCGCTGCGAAGCGTAAGGAAGAGGAAAAAAAGTTAGAGGAGGCCAAGGAACGGCAAGCTCTCGAACAGAAAAAAGCCAAGGAAGCCGCGGAAAAGCAGAAACAGGCCGAACTGGACAAACAAAAGGAAGCAGCGGAAAAGCAGAAGCAAGCCGAACTGGAAAAACAGAAGGAGTTGGCGGAAAAACAAAGGGAAGTAGAGAAACAGAAATTGCTGGAAAAGCAAAAACAACAGGAAATGGAACGCGAAGCCAAGTTGAAGGAACAAAAACTGGCGGAGGAAGCGCGCGAGAAACAGCAGGAAGCCGAAATCAAAAAGCTGGAGCAGGAAAAGAAGTTGCAGGAACAAAAAGCTCTGGAGCAGCAAAAAAAGCTGCAGGAGCAAAAGATCGAGGAGGCCAAGCGCCAAGAACAAGCAAAACAAGCGGAAGCCAAGGCCAAAGCGGAAAAGGAAAAGCAGTTAGCTGACGAAAAAGCTAAAGCCGAAAAAGAAAAACAGGCTGCGCTTAATGCGGAAAAAGCCAAGCAAGCCGCCGAGGCTGAGGCCAGGGCCAAAGCGGAAAAAGATAAACAACTCGCTGCCGAGAAAGCGGAGAAAGAACGCCAAGCCAAAATAGCGGCGGAAAAAGCCGAAAAAGAACGCATGGCTGCCGAAGCGGAAGCCAAAGCCAAGGCTGAAAAAGAACGTCAGGCCAAACTGGCTGCGGAAAAGGCAGAGAAGGCTGAGAAAGAAAGACTTGCTGCAGAAGCGGCGGCAAAAGCCAAAGCAGAACAAGAGCGCCAAGCTGCGATAGCGGCGGCTGAAAAAGCGGAAAAAGAACGGCAGGCTGCGGAAGCAGCCGCGGCGGCTGCGGCAAAAGCGGCATCGGATAAACAGGCTGTTGATTCTGCCAAACAGATGATTGCGCGCAAAGTCGAAGGCGCCTGGACGCGGCCGATCAACGCAACGCAAGGCTTGAGATGCACAATTCAGGTAAAATTGTTGGCTAGTGGTGATGTGATGGACGCTGTGGTAATTGGTAGCAGCGGCGATCCGATTTTTGACCGTTCGGCGGAGAATGCAGTGAGAAAAGCCTCGCCTTTGCCGGTACCGCAAGATAGAAATTTATTTAATCAGGAATTTAGAGTTTTTACCTTCGTGTTTAAACCGGAATAATCAGTAAAACGGAAACGAGAGAATGATGTTAATCACAAGAATGTTAGTCGGCGGCATTTTGGCTGGGATGTTTACAGTGGCGCAGGCTGCCGGTTTAACCATAGAAATTACCAAAGGTTCGCAAACTGCGGTGCCTATCGCCATCGTGCCGTTTGCTCAACAAGGTTCTATCGGCAATGTTAAATTGTCCGATGTGATCAGTTCTGATTTGGGTGGCAGCGGGTTTTTCAAAACCTTGTCCGAGGACGATATGCTGACCAAGCCCAGCGAACCCGAGCGGGTTAATTTCAAGGATTGGCAAGTACTGGGCCAAGACTATATGGCGATAGGCCAAGTGGTCGGTAATGGTGGCAGCTACAACATCCAGTTTCATTTGTTTAATGTGCATAACGGCCAGTTATTGATGGGTTACCGTTTGACGGCCGGCGCTAACGAATTGCGTCGTGCCGCGCATCACATCAGTGATCTGATTTACGAAAAACTGACCGGCCGCAAAGGCGCATTCAATACCCGGATTGCTTATGTCACCAGCGTGCGCCGCGGTAACGGCAAGCAGTTCATGCTACAAGTGGCCGATGCCGATGGTTATAACCCTCGGACTATCGCCGAATCCCCGGAACCAATCATGGCACCGGCTTGGTCTCCTGACGGCAGCAAAATCGCTTATGTATCCTTCCACACCAAACGTTCGGAAATCTGGGTGCAGACTTTGGCGACGGGACAACGTGAAAGCGTTTCCTCTTATCCGGGCATCAACGGTGCGCCGGCTTTTTCACCGGACGGTAGTCGTCTGGCGGTTACGCTTTCAAAGGACGGCAGTCCCGATATTTACGTTTTGAACTTGGGTAGCCGCTCTTTGACGCGCTTGACCAACAGTTTATCTATCGATACCGAGCCGACCTGGTCGCCGGATGGCAGCTCTATCTTGTTTACGTCTGATCAAGGCGGCAAACCGCAGCTTTATTTGATGCCAGCTTCGGGGGGTAAAGCTAGCCGGGTTACATTCCAAGGCGACTATAACGCCAGAGGCCGTTTTTCCGCCGATGGCAGAAGCCTGGCGATGGTAACGGGTAGTGGCGGTGGCTATAAGATTGCGGTTATGGACATGGCCTCGCGCACTGTGAACGTGCTAACCGAGGGTAATCTTGACGAATCGCCCAGTTTTGCGCCTAATGGCAGCATGGTCTTGTTTGCCGCGAATCGCGGCGGGCGCTCGGCCTTATCGGTGGTGTCTACCGATGGCGCGATGCAACAGAAATTGGCCTTCGAGAGTGGCGAGGTCCGTGAACCGGCCTGGGCACCTTGATTGCAAGCGCGATAGCCCTCACACTATCGCTACCTGAGTTTTACTTAATATTTGGAGAAAATTGATGAGATTTAACAAAACCTATTTGGCTTTGGCCATGACTGCGATTTTGGTAACAACAGGCTGTAGCTCAACCGAAGAAGAAGGTTTGGCCGATTCTACCCAAGGTACCGATGCGTCTACCAGCGGTTACAATGACGGTTCCATGTCCGGCAGCCAATTCGGTTCAGGCAATGGCAGCAGCTTTGGCTCCGGTTCCGGCGCGAACCTGGGTCCTGAATTTAGCGACCCTAACAATCCATTGTCCAAACAGGTGATTTATTTTGAATTGGATAGCAGCCAAGTCAAACAAGACTACGTACCTGTTGTTGCGGCGCATGCCCGTTATTTGGCTTCACACCCAAACCAGCACGTGATTCTATCCGGTCATGCCGACGAGCGTGGTTCCAGTGAATACAACATCGCACTGGGCGAGCAACGGGCCAAATCGGTGGAAAGAATGATGCGCTCGCAAGGCGTTACTGCCGGCCAATTGGAAGTGGTGAGCTACGGTGAAGAAAAGCCCGCTGTTTCCGGTCATGACGAGTCGGCGTGGCAACAAAATCGCCGCGTGGAAGTTGGCTATCAATGAGTAAGCGTGCGCTTCTGATACTGAGTCTCGGTTTTGGCTTAACTGCCGGAGCTGATGCTGCGCCTAACGGTGCGGGTTACCCGGCTGGGAATGCTTATGCACAGCCGGCCGCCACTGACAATGCTATTTTTGAAGTGTTGGGTAGATTGGAGCAGTTACAGTCGGAAGTGCAGCAATTGCGCGGCATGGTCGAGGAGCAATCCCAGACCATCGCCGATTTGCAAAGAAAACAAAGCAATATGTACTCCGATCTGGATGATCGGATGCAGGCGCTTACCGCGGGCGGGCAAACGCCGCCGAGTCAAACGCCTGCGCCAATTCCTGCAGATACTGCTGCGGCTGGACAATCGCCGGTTACAGCGGCTCAACCCGCTACGCCAGCGGCCCCGGTCGCACCAGCTCCGGCGCCAGTTGCAGCTGCGACACCAGCTCCGGTTGCGTCGGTAGTGGACAATAAGCCGACCGCGACGGCGGCACAAGGCAACGAAAAGGAAAGGTATCAATCGGCTTACGACACTTTGCGTAACGGCCACAATGCCCAAGCCATCAAAATGTTTCAGGATTTGCTGAAAGATTTTCCGGCCGGCGAGTTTGCCGACAATTCTCAGTATTGGTTGGCGGAGGCGTATAAGATCAATCGGGAATTCGATGCGGCGCGAGGCGCGTTCAATAAGGTGGTCAGCCAATATCCCAATAGTTCTAAAGTGCCGGATGCCTTGCTGAAATTGGGTTATATCGAATTCGATCTGCAAAACGCCGCAAAAGCTCGCGATTATCTGACGCGGGTGACGACCAGCTATCCAGGCACCACTGCCGCTCATTTGGCGGAAAAAAAGCTGGCGCAAATGCCGCAATAAATTGGCGTTGGGATGGAGCAAACGCTACGTATTACCGAAATATTCTATTCACTACAGGGTGAAGCGAATACGGTGGGGTTACCCACCGTATTTATTCGCTTGACCGGCTGTCCCTTGCGCTGTTCCTATTGCGATACCGCATATGCGTTTACTGGCGGCGAAAAACTCAGCATCGACGACATTCTCCTGCAAGTTAGCCGTTACAACACCCGCTATGTGACGGTGACCGGCGGCGAACCTCTAGCGCAACCGGGCTGCAACCCTTTAATGGTTAGACTGCTCGATACTGGTTACCAGGTTTCGCTGGAAACCAGCGGTGCCTTAGATGTATCGATGGTTGATAGTCGGGTCAGTAAAGTCATGGATCTGAAGACGCCGAGTTCCGGAGAGCTTGAGCGCAATCGATATGACAATATCCAGTATTTAACGTCCCACGATCAAGTCAAATTCCTGATTGCCGATGCTGCCGATTACCAATGGGCCAAGCAGCAACTTGAGTTGTATCGCTTAGTTGAACATTGCCAAGTACTATTTTCACCGGTGATGGATGTGATGTCGCCGACCGAGCTGGCAGAGCGTATTTTGGCCGACCAACTGCAGGTTCGGTTTCAAATTCAATTACATAAATTTCTTTGGAACGACGCGCGTGGAAAATAGCAGCAGTTCCAGGCCGGCCATCATTTTATTGTCCGGCGGTCTGGATTCTATAACGGTCTTGGCACTTGCCAAGCAACAAGGGTTTACTTGCTACGCCCTGAGTTTCGATTACGGCCAGCGCCACAATGCTGAATTGGAAGCGTCGAGGAGGATTGCCAAGCATTACCAGGTCGCCGACCATAAGATTATCAATCTCGGCTTGAGCGCAATAGGCGGTTCCGCGTTGACAGACGCTCGGATCGATGTGCCGACTTCACCGCAAGCCGGTATTCCAGTAACGTATGTGCCTGCCAGAAATACTATATTCCTGGCATTTGCCCTGGGTTGGGCGGAAGTGGTGAACGCTCACGACGTATTCATCGGCGTGAATGCCGTCGATTATTCCGGTTACCCCGATTGTCGGCCGGAATTTATCAAAGCTTTTCAAGATATGGCCAACCTGGGCACCAAAGCCGGGGTGGAGGGCCATAAAATTCAAATTCACACGCCGCTGATAGCACTGAGTAAAGCCGAAATTATTCGACAAGGTCTGGCGCTTGGCGTCGATTATGCCGATACCGTTTCCTGTTATTCAGCGGATATCAAAGGCAGAGCCTGCGGTGTGTGCGATGCCTGCAGATTGCGGGCGGCCGGTTTCCAAAATCTGGGTGTGACCGATCCAACTCATTATCGACCTAAATAACCGGGGTTGACGCGCATTTATTGGAAACTCAAATAGCACGGGGATTTATTTGTCGGCTAAGCTATAAATAAATTTATCGTCGATCTGAGGGTCTTTCAGTATGCAAGTCAATCAAACCAAGTCCCAATTTGTCGCCGTGGCTTCCATAGCCGCCGAATTGAGCGCGGTGATGGAAGTGGCCAAGGAAATTTCTCTCGCGGCAGCCAATGCCAAAGCGATTGCTTTCCGCGCCGGTGAAAAGGCCAAGGGCTTCCAACCCATCACGGACTTCATAAACGAATTGGCTAAGGATACGATCGAATTGGTCAATAACATCAACGAATACGCATTCCATCTTTATCGTCTGACAGTCAATGAACAGCGCATGACCGAAGCATGCAGACGCTTCGAGAAAGTGGGGCAGTTGGCTGTCGGCGCTAGATATGCCGATTCCTTAGCCACCCCATTGCAGGAAGTCAGGTTAAGAACGCAGATTTGTCATCGAGAGTTTATTATCCAGGTTTCGGAATTACTGATTAAGTTGGCGGATGTGATGCATCCGGCTAGGGCGGCTCGGGTGATTGCTGCCAACTCCCGGATAGAAGCTTCGCAAGCGGGAGAGTATCTGCAAAGTCTGCAAGCGGTCGCTGAAAGCGTCGATAACGCCGCGCAAATAATCAACGACAAAGTACATAAATGCCGGAGTGCATTGACGATTATAAACGTCGCCGAATAGCGCACCCATCAAACCCAGTATGGCCAAGAGGTACAGTTAGCATGAGAATGACCAAAATTTATGAGGGCGCCTATCAATGGATAATGTTTGGCCGCGATGCGCATAAGCCCGAGAAAATCATTGATACCAACCAATATATGGTAAGGACGGCCAATCGCTGCCTTTTGATCGATCCCGGCGGCATAGAGCTGTTTGCGCCAATGCTGGCGGCGGTATTACACCATGCGCCGGTCGAGGAAATTACTGATTTGTTCGCCTCGCATCAAGATCCAGACATCATTTCATCTTTGGGTTTATGGGATCAAGCGCTGCCCAATGCCAAGCTGCATGCCTCAGCATTATGGGAAGGTTTTTTAAGGCACTTCGGCTGCGAAACTATCGAATATGTACCGATTCCCGACCATGGCGGAGTCATCAATCTCGGTACTACCGAATTGCAGATTGTTCCAGCTCACTATCTGCATGCCTCCGCTAATTTCCATATTTATGATCCACACGCCAAAATCCTGATGTCCGGCGATGTCGGTGCAGCCTTGGAGCCGCCTGGAACGCCAGTATTTGTGGACAACTTCGATATGCACGTCGATAAAATGCGTTTTTTCCATCAGCGTTGGATGCCCTCTAATCAAGCTAAACGAGCCTGGATTGACCGAGTCAGGAAGTTGGATATCGACATACTGGCTCCGCAACATGGTCGGATGTTCAAAGGCGATGATGTGAAGCGTTTTCTGGATTGGTTCGAGGCCCTACAAGTGGGGATTGCCGTATAAAACAAGCATTTGCCGAAAATTGGGTTTATAATCCGGCCATTACGAGCCCCCGTCGCGAGACGGGGGTTTTTTGTTAGTGAGAGTAGTTGAGGTATCTCATCAAGCATGGCGCAAAAACTTTATATACAGACTAACGGCTGTCAAATGAACGAATACGATTCCGATAAGATGCGGGACGTATTGATCGCATCGCACGGCATGGAATTGACCGACATTCCGGAACAAGCCGATGTGTTGTTACTAAACACTTGTTCGATCCGCGAAAAAGCTCAGGAAAAGGTATTTTCCGCCGTGGGGCGCTGGAAAAAAATCAAAGATAAACGTCCCGGTGTGATTATTGGTGTTGGTGGCTGCGTAGCCAGCCAGGAAGGTGCGGCCCTGCAAAAGCGCGCGCCGTATGTAGACATTGTGTTTGGTCCGCAAACCCTGCACCGCTTGCCTGAGTTGTTAAACCAAGCACGTAGTGGCGGTAAGCATGTAGTCGACATTTCTTTTCCCGAAATCGAAAAATTCGATAATTTACCGGAACCGCGTGCGGAAGGCCCCAAGGCCTATGTATCGGTGATGGAAGGTTGCAGTAAGTACTGTACCTATTGTGTCGTGCCGTACACTCGCGGTGAAGAAGTCAGCCGGCCGCTGAACGATGTGATTGCTGAAATCGAAACGCTGGCTAGACAAGGTGTGCGCGAGATCAATCTGCTCGGCCAAAACGTTAATGCTTATCGCGGCGCGATGGAAGACGGCGATGTGGCTAGTTTTGCGCTGTTGTTGCATTGCGTTGCCGCTGTCGATGGTATAGACCGTATTCGTTTCACTACATCGCATCCTTTAGAATTCACTGACGATATTATCGAAGCGTTTGCCGAGATTCCGCAGCTGGTCAATCACTTGCATTTGCCCGTGCAGAGCGGCAGCAACCGCATTTTGGCGGAAATGAAGCGTGGTCATAGGCGCGAAGATTATCTGGAAATCATGCGCAAGATGAAAGCGGTGCGGCCAGGCATCAGTTTGTCGTCGGATTTTATCGTCGGCTTTCCCGGTGAAACCGAAGAAGATTTTGAAGATACCATGGCCTTGATCGAGGAAGTCGGTTACGACCTGTCTTACAGTTTTATCTTCAGTGCCAGACCGGGCACGCCGGCGGCCAACTTTGCCGACGATGTCAGCATGGCTGTTAAGGAGCAACGCTTGAAACGCTTGAAAGACCGCCTGAACGAAATGTTCATGGCTATTTCGGAGTCGATGATCGGTAGCGTGCAAAGTGTGTTGGTGGAGGGCATCTCCAAGAAAAACCCGTTGCATCTAACCGGGCGGACCGAAAATAACCGCGCCGTCAATTTTGCCGGGCATCCGCGCTTGATCGGGCAGTTCGTCGACGTGTATATTGCCGAAGCCTTGCCCAATTCGTTACGGGGTCGCCTGGTGGAATCGTCCATCGAAAAAATCCAGCAGACCGCCTAGTGTTGAACGCCAGCCTTTTTTCGCAAGAAATTACCCTGTTACCCGCCGATGCGCAACGCCTGTCCAATTTTTGCGGACAGTTGGATGCGCATATCCGCCAAATCGAGCAACGCTTACAGGTGGAGATCGCCAATCGCAGCAATCATTTCAAGGTCACGGGTGTCGATGCTGCGGTCAAAGCGGCTTGCGCGGTGATTCAGAAATTGTTCGAATTGACCGAGCGGGAAGAAATCACTCCGGAGCAAGTGCATTTGAGTTTGCAGGATGCCAGTATCGACCAGTTACTACAGGCTGCGCCGAGCGTGAAATCGGAGCCGGTGGCGATTAAAACCAAGCGCGGTGTAATCAAGGGTCGCGGTTTTAATCAGCAGGACTATTTGCGCAAGATCATTTCGCATGACATTAATTTCGGTGTCGGTCCCGCGGGTACCGGTAAAACCTATCTGGCGGTCGCGTGTGCGGTTGATGCGTTGCAAAACGAGACCGTGCGGCGGATTATTTTGGTACGGCCGGCGGTGGAAGCGGGCGAGAAGTTAGGTTTCCTCCCAGGCGATATGGCGCAGAAAGTCGACCCCTATTTGCGGCCCTTGTACGATGCGCTATACGACATGTTGGGTTTCGAGCGCGTCGAAAAATTGCTGGAAAAAAATGTCATCGAAGTGGCGCCCTTAGCCTTCATGCGCGGTAGAACCTTGAACGACTCGTTTATTATTCTGGATGAGGCGCAAAACACGACGGTGGAACAAATCAAGATGTTTTTGACCCGGATCGGTTTCGGTTCCACTGCCGTCATTACCGGCGATGTTACGCAAATCGATTTGCCCAACGAAAAAATGTCCGGTCTGAAACATGTGTTGAAAGTGTTGAAGGATGTGGACGGTATCAGTTTTACCTTTTTCGGCGTGCGCGACGTGGTTCGGCATCCGTTGGTGCAGCGCATCGTCGCCGCCTACGAGCATTACGAAAAAGAGCACATGCCGTCGGCGTAGTCTATGAATTATATCGACATGCAAATTGCTACTTCGGCACCTCATCCCGAACTCGAGCAGTTTCAGCAATGGGTGGACGCCGGGCTAGCAAGCTTTGAGGATGATGCGGACTGCGAGTTGGTGATTCGTTTGGTCGACGATGTGGAAAGCGCAGAGCTGAATCAGCAGTATCGGCATAAAAACGGACCGACTAACATCCTGAGCTTTCCCTTTGAAGCCCCGGCGGGCATGGACATGGACTTGCTGGGCGATTTGGTGATTTGTGCACCGCTGATAGGGCTGGAAGCTGCGCAGCAAAATAAATTGCCCGAGCACCATTGGGCGCATATCACTATACACGGCGTATTGCATTTGCTAGGGTATGACCACATAGAGGATCAGGATGCCGAACAAATGGAAGCATTAGAGATTGAGATTTTGAGCAAATTAGGTATAGCAAACCCTTATATGGAGGATGGAAAGCAATGAGCGATGGTAACCCCCCGAGTAGTCAACCCCATAAGAGTTTGATCGAGCGCATCGGTCATTTTCTGAGTGGGGAGCCGCAAGATCAGGAAGACTTGCTGGAAATATTGAGAGAATCGCAAGAAAAACATCTGTTAGACTCCGACGCACTGGCCATGATGGAAGGCGTGATGCATGTGGCGGAGATGCGGGTCAGAGACATCATGATTCCGCGTTCACAAATGGTCGTCGTTCCTAGGGAAGCGGAACTGGAAACCATCTTTCCGTTAGTGGTCGAATTTGCTCATTCCCGTTTTCCCGTCATCGAAGAAGACCGCAGCAAGGTGGTTGGTGTTTTGCTGGCCAAGGATTTACTGGCTCATGCTTTAAAGGATAAAACCCTGAAAGTCGAGGATGTGATGCGCCCGGTCAACGTGGTGCCCGAAAGCAAACGCTTAAACGTGTTACTAAAAGAATTTCGCACCGAGCGCAACCACATGGCCATCGTCGTCGACGAATACGGCAATGCCGCCGGCTTGGTGACGATTGAAGACGTCCTGGAGCAAATCGTCGGCAAGATTGAAGACGAACACGATGACGACGAAGTACAAGAATTTATTTCTCAGCGTAGCGAGAAAGAATTTATCGTCAGCGCGCTGACACCCATCGAAGAATTCAACGATTATTTTTCCGCCGCATTGGAAGACGACGAATACGACACGCTAGGCGGTTTAATCGTGCAGCGTCTAGAACATTTTCCGAAGAAAGGCGAGAAGGTGGAGCTGGACGATTTCTGTTTCGAGGTATTGCGGGCCGACAATCGGCGAGTGCATTTACTGAAATTGAAGATCAAATAACTGTGTTCTGCGCGCTGGTGCCTGAGGCATTAAGCATTAGTAGTTCCTCGAACGCATCGGCCGGCAGGGCTTTGGAGAATAAATAGCCCTGCCCATAGTCGCACTCCGCTTCCAGCAGTAGCTGGCGTTGTTGTTCGGTTTCTATGCCTTCCGCGATGACTTTCATCCCCAGCTTGTGCGCCATGACGATAATCGCTTCGCAGAGAATTTTGTCGCTGGAATTCGGCGACAAATTGCCGACGAAAGACTGATCGATTTTCAGATAGTCGATATCGAATTTCTTCAGATAAGCCAGCGACGAATAGCCGGTGCCGAAATCGTCCAGCGATACTTGTATCCCTGCGTCTCGAAAAGCCAGTAATTGATCTTTCACCACATTACTGGCGTCCAGCAGCAAGCCCTCGGTAATTTCCGCGACGATGCTTTGTCCCGGCAGCTCAAGTGTTTGTAAGTATTCCAGCCAAGTGCCGTGGGACTGGTCGTCGTAAAACTGCATCGGCGATTTGTTGACGCTGATCTGAAAGTCCGGATGGTATCTTGCACGCCATTGTTTGACCTGTCCTGCCGCTTGTTTAAATACCCAAGTACCGATTTCGGCAATCAGGCCTATATCTTCGGCAATATGCACAAATTCGCTGGGGCTGACCATGCCCCGTGTCGGGTGTTGCCAGCGGATCAGCGCTTCGGCTTTATGGATGGCGCTGGATCCCAGTTCCACGACCGGCTGGTAATATACTTCAAATTGGTTGGCCTCCAAAGCATGGCGCAAATCGTCGGCAATCAGCATGCGCGCTAGAGCGGCTTCCTGCATTGATGGAGTGAAATAACAATAGCGATTACGGCCCTGGTGTTTCGCTGCGTACATTGCCTGATCGGCGTTTTTTATTAAGGTATCGATTCTCTCCGCGTCCTTCGGGTACAGGGTGATGCCGATACTGGCCGAGATGTAGGCCACTTTGCTTTTCAGCTGAAAAGGTTCGGCGAGTCTTTGCAGGATGTTTTTGACCACCCGTTCGGCATCCTCAGCATCATCAAGTTCGCCGAGGATGACTGTGAATTCGTCGCCGCCCAATCGGGCGACAGTATCGGAATCGCGTACGCAATGCAGCAGCCGTTGCGAGGCATCTTTTAACAATAAATCGCCCATATCGTGACCCAGCGTATCGTTAACTTCCTTGAAACGGTCCAGATCAAGCAATATCAAAGCGACCTGCAAGCCGCTGCGATGTGCCTTTTTGATTTCTTGATCCAGCCTGTCATGAAACATGCGGCGGTTGGGCAGGCCGGTGAGCGGATCGAAATTGGCTTGGGTCCAGATCAGTTCTTCGGACTGCTTCTTTTGGGTGATGTCGGAAAATAGCGCAACTCGCCGCTGCGGCAGGCCATCCGCGCTAAATATGGTATTGATGGTCAGTTGCTCAGCAAATATCTCGCCGTTCTTCCGACGATTCCAAATTTCGCCTTTCCAGTGACCACTACTGTTGATGGCTTGCCACATGGCTTGATAAAACTGTTCGCCCTGCCGCGCCGAGTTCAGAATGTTATGGTTTTTACCGATGACTTCGTCCAATGTGTAGCCGGTCAAAGCGGTGAAAGCCGGATTGACATTGATAATCATGCCTTGTGCGTCGGTCACGGCCATCGCTTCGCTGCTGTTTTGATAGACTAAGGACGCCAATTGCAGTTCTTCATTGCTGCGGCTGCGGTCGATTGCAATGCCGGCCAAATGCGAGGCCTGTTCAATCATCTGAATGTCGTCTGCCCCTGGCTCCGCAGGATGGCGCTGGTAAATACCAAAAGTACCCAACAATTGGCCGGACGCGCCACGTATCGGCTCAGACCAGCACGACCCTAAACCGGCCCTAGCCGCAAGCTCGGTAAACGGCGCCCAATAAGTATGGTTTTGAATATCTTCGACAATGACTCGCTGGCCGAAATACGCAGCCGTACCGCATGAGCCGACACCGGGGCCTACGTAAAGGCCGTCTACAGCAGAATTGTAGAAGTCGGGTAGATGCGGTGCAGAGCCTATGAACAAGCGATTACCTTCGTTATTTAATAGCAATATCGAACAAATTAAGTCAGGATTTTGGGCCTCTACACCCAATACCACCGCTTGCAGGATCTCCGGCAGTGCCGCGCCTTTGGATACTAATTCCAGAACATGGTTATGGGCGCGCTCACGATTGGCCGCTTGTTGGCGGTCAGTAATATCCATGGCTATGCCGATGATGCCGACCGTCTCTTTGTTGATGTCTTGCAATGGCGTGCGGGTTATTTGTATGGTGTGCCGTTTGCCATCGGCAAATTTTATTTGCTCGAGGGATTGATGTGCTTGATTTGCTTGCGCTAAACACGCTTGATCGGCACTTAAAAAACGGGCTGCGATCTCCGCGCCGAACAACTCGGCCAATGGTTCGTTGGCAATTAAACGGGTTTCCGGCAGGCCAAGGGCATCGCAAAAAGTATGGTTTACAAATAAAAAGCGCGTATCAAGGTCGGCCAACCAAATGCCGACGGGGGCGTTGTCGAGAATGGCATGCAACTTAGCTTCGGAGGCATGTAACTCGGCTATTTGCGAGTTTAATTGTTCGGTCATCGACATGAAACTATTCGCCAGATAGCCGATTTCGTCGTTACGGTGCGTCGGTAACCCGGTCAGCGGCGTGCCCAGCTTGAATTGACCGATCGCGGTGGTCATTGAATTGAGCGGTTTTGCCAGGACGCGCGCCAACATTAGCGAAATTGCACTTGCCAGCAGGCTGAACAACAAGGTTATTTCGATAACGCTCACTCCCAGAGCTTTACTTTCCTGCAAAACGTTTTTCAGCGGCGTATATAAACCCAGCATGGCGAAGCGTCCGCTGCTTTCCGAGCCCAACGGCAGTTTTACGAAAGCGGCGAGTGAAGAAGTGGCCAAGCTTTGCGTATCGCTGGTCGCGAATACCGAATGCGCTAGTTTGCCAGCCAGAATCGCTTTTACGTTCGGGATGTCATTCTGAATCAGGAAACTGCGGCCGCTTTCAAAGCCAAAGGTTTTTGCCGCGTCGGGGTGAATTAAATAGTCTCCTCTGTCGTTGCTGAGCAGCAATTCAATATCGTCGGGAATATTGCCGCGTACTTGCTCGAATAGCCCTTGTAAATCGACATTGATGACGATTACTGCGATGGTAGTAGTGGCCGACTTGATCGGCATCGCTATCCGCAGTGTGGGTTTACCAAATCCCAGGTGAGTGCCTAATTCCTGATTTAAATTGATTTCCGAAACGTAATATTGCTCCGCAGCCAGCGGCACGGTTTCGAATACGTAAGGAAAATGGTTTTTCTCTTGTAACTGCGCGTCGGCAATCACTTTGAGGCTGTCTTGATCTCTATCGACTCTGACTAATTCCTTGCCGTAATGCTGCGTGTCGATCAAACGGATTTGACTGTATTCGGGATGGGCATTCAGCAAGCTGACAAAAATCTCTGCCAATTGATTTTTACGTATGCCCAACTTTGCGTCAGGTGTTGCCGAGACAATGTCGGCGCTGACCGGCAAATTGCTTAGAAACTTGACGCTGCTGGCGGTAGCTGCCAACGCATCGGCAAATCGGTTTCCCACGGCTTGGGTGTCGTTGAGCAGTTTATCCTTGGCGATTCCCACCAGCATGGCCCGGCTGCGGTCGTAGACATAATAACCGGTCAGGCCTGTCGATAGCGTGCCCAGCAATGCCAGCCAGAAACCCAGTTTTATGCCTATGCTGGAGCGCACTTAAAATGCCTCGGGTGCTTCACCGGAAATGATTCTATCCCATAGCGTTTTGCGCGCCAGCGGATCGAGTATCGGTTCCAGCCAAATAATGGGTTGGTTTTGGGTGTTGTCGTTCTCCGGCGCTGTAATGGTGTTTGCCAAGCCGTGTTGCTGGGTGAGTCGTTCGCTGACCGATTTTTCCAAGGTGTAATTAATCCATTTTTCTGCCAACTCGGGGTTCCGGCTATTTTGGGTGATGGCCCAGCAATCCAGCCAGGCCAACGCACCTTCGCGGGGAATCACATAACCAATGTCTGCACCTGCTTCGCGCAGAGCTTTCAGTTGCTGGGTGCCGTAATTACCGAAAATCAAGGCTATGTCATATTTGACAAAAAGCCTGGTCGCTTCCTCCGCGGTCGCGTAAAAGGTCAGCACATTACGGCGTAACTTGGCCAATTCGCGAGCGGCCTGTTTTAGCTCGGGATCTGTCATCCGGAACGGATTGGATACGCCCCTTAATAAGCCGACTATGGAGAAATTGTGATTACTGGCGTTAAAAGCCAATACTCGGTCCCGATAGGCTGGGTCCCACATAGCCGACATGGATTGGGGGGGAGTGTTAATGAGTTTGCGGTTATAGATCAGCCCCATTTCCGAGTAGGTGTAAGGGACAGCATACGTGTCGTTCCCGCGAACCAGGCCGGGGATGGCTTGCAAGTTTTGGAAACGCGGCAACTGCCGGGCATGGTTGGGAATATTTGTCATGCTGATCGGCCTGCTCAGGCCTTGATCGATATAACGCTGCAATTCCGCAGTATTGACAGCAAATACGTCATAGTTGCCACCATTGATTTTCTGCCAAAGGTCGTCGTCGGACGTTACCAGGGTTAACTCTATCGCCACGTCGAACCGCTGCTGGAATGCCGAAACCACTTCACTATCGGCGTAACCGTCCCAACTGAGCACCCGCAGTGTTTCCTGGGCGGATACCCATCCGGATGTTGCCAGACATATAATCGTAAGAAAATATGTCAGAACGGTGGCGGAACATTTGGCAGTAATGCTCATAAGGCTATCGGCATGAATTTGTCGGGCCATCATAACCAATAAGTATGCGCTTTCCGCCAATGTCGATATTGATATTATGTTGCCGCGCACAGATTCCGAAAATAATGCCATGAGGCTATCTGGTCGGATTGTCGTTTAGGGCGGGTCCGGATTAATCGGCTTGATCGACTTTGATCAGAATGCGTAAAGCATTTTGCCGGGTGCTGTGGTTGAAACTGTTGAAGCCGTGATTGTCGGATTGTTCAGTGTCGGTGTTGCCGGCAATTTCCACCCATTCGCCGAGATTGGCGCGTAAAGTGGTGTGAGCGGATTGGGTTTCGATGTGGCCGTTGCGCTGAAAGCTATCCGACCACGGTTCTATATCGAGAGTGACCTGGTTGCCGGCCAAGCGCGGCGTAACAGCGAAGCCGGTACTGGCTTCAATCATCTGGGTATTGCTGCTCACCGCGGAGCCGTAACCATAGCCCGGGTCGTATACGCTGTAATTTTGCACCGGCCGGACCTGTCCGGTTTTGATATGGGCCGCCTGGCCTTCCAGGGTGCGTAATTGTTGGTGTTGTTGCCGGTTTCGCAAGTCTTCGCTGTTGCCCATCATGCCGTGCATCTGAATCCTATTCGGCGTGGCGGCAATGGCCGCTTCTGCGTTCAATTCGGCTGCGGTTTTGCTACTGGTTTGCAAGACGCTGATGACTAAATTGCTGAGCCGGGCGTCGAGTTTTTGAATGACGGCCCGGATTTCGCCGAGTTTGGCGGGATTGGTTTTAACGATCAGACTGGCACCGTTCTCGATGACGCGATCATCGGCATCCAGCAGCGGTGCCAGTAAAGCGCGTACGTCGGAGGCCGGACGGTTCATCAGGGGGATCACTTCTATCACCGATTCGTCGGCAAGTGCTTGGCCGGCTATCAACATCAAGCCGGCCAAGCAGGGTTTAAATTTCATTGTAAAGCGCGAGATATTGATTCGCACTGTTTTGCCAGGAGAAATCCTTGAGCATCGCGTTACGTTGAATTTTCTTCCAGACTGGTCGATTGTGGAATAACACCAGGCTGCGTTTGATGGCTTCTATCAGCGCGGCCGCCGACGCATCGTTGAACGAGATGCCGCTGGCGGTGCCGTTGGCAATACTTTCCGGAAGTGCGTCGACTACCGTGTCTGCCAAGCCGCCGGTCTTTCTGACGATAGGTATCGTGCCATAGCATTGGCTATACATTTGGTTTAAGCCGCAAGGTTCGAAGCGCGAAGGCATCAGGAAGATGTCGGCGCCGGCTTCGATTTGATGCGCCAAGCGTTCGTCGTAGCCAATGGTGATGGATACTTTTTCCGGATATAAGCGGGCAAATTCCTGCAGGCGGTATTCGATGCTTTTATCGCCGCTGCCCAGTAAGGCAAATTGCAAGGGTAGGGTGGTCATCTCTTGTAAACAGCTTAGTACCAGATCGATACCTTTTTGTTCGACCAAGCGGCCAATCAAACCAAACAAGGGCGTTTCCGATTCCACCGGCAAGCCCAGTTGTTGTTGGAGTGCCGCTTTATTGATTTGCTTGTCTTTTAGGGTATCGACGCTGAAAGGCTTTGCGATATAGGCGTCGTTCGCCGGATTCCAGACCGACACATCAATGCCGTTCAGAATGCCGCGTAACTGGCTTTGTTTATGCGCCAACAAGCCTTCCAAGCCGTAACCGAATTCAGGGGTCTGGATTTCCTGGGCATAAGTGGGGCTCACCGTGGTAATACGGTCGGAATAGCTCAACCCGCCCTTGATAAAGGACAGCATGCCGTGGAATTCCAGACCGTCCGGGTGGAGTAATTGTCCTGGCAGATTTAACTGGGCGTAGGTGCTGCCGGGAAACAGTCCTTGGTAGGCCATATTGTGAATGGTAAAAATCGTCGCCGGCGGGTTGGGTTCCAATGACAGCAGTGCCGGTACCAATCCGGTTTGCCAATCGTTGCAATGCACAATGTCGGCGTGCCAGTCTAAATAAGCCCGGTTGGTGGCCACTTCGACGATGATGCGGCAAAACAGCGCAAAGCGCTCACCAATGTTCGGCCAGGGGCGTCCGGCTTCATCAAGGTATGGGTTACCCGGAAAATTAAAGAACGGCGGATAATCCACCAGCCAGACGATGACATCACTGTCCGGCAAGCGGGTTTCCAGTAGGTTAACGTCGCAATTGTTGACTCGCACCGTGCATAGGTAACGGCCGGGTTCGCAGTTCTTGATGCCCTGGTAATTGGGCATGATGATGCGCACGTCCTGGCCCAACGCGGCCAGGGCCAGAGGCAGGCTGCCGGCGACATCCGCCAGGCCGCCGGTCTTGATCAAGGGGTGGGTTTCGCTGCTCGCGAACAGAATTTTTTTCATGGCGCTAAAACTACATTTTCAAAATAATACCGGCCAGGGGCGGCAAGGTGACGGAAATGGAGTGGTCTTGGTTCATCCAGGGTTGCGGTTCTGACAACACCGAGCCATTGCCAAGGTTGCTGCCGTCGTAATATTGAGAATCGGAATTGAAAATCTCGTAATAGGTGCCGGGATTAGGTACGCCGATCCGGTAACTTTCGCGCGGGACCGGGGTGAAGTTCAGGATCACGATCAAATCTTCATGCGCCGATTTGCGGCGATAACTAATGATAGATTGTTGATAGTCGTGGCAATCGATCCATTCAAATCCGTGATGGTCGAAGTCGTAACGGTGCAGGGCGGTATGGCTGGAATAGAGTTTATTCAAGTCTTTAACCAGGGTTTGCAGGCCTTTGTGATGCGGATAGTCCAATACGTACCAATCAAGCGTACGGTTGCAACTCCACTCGGTGCCTTGGCCGAATTCGCAACCCATGAACAACAATTTTTTGCCCGGATAAGTAAACATCATCGTGTACAGTAGACGCAAATTGGCAAAGCGTTGCCATTCATCGCCCGGCATCTTATTCAACATCGAGCCTTTGCCGTGCACCACTTCGTCGTGCGAGAACGGCAGCACAAAGTTTTCTGTGAATGCGTAAAGCAGGCCGAAAGTCAGCGAATCATGATGGTATGAGCGGTGGATCGGTTGTTCCTGCATGTAATGCAGAATGTCGTGCATCCAGCCCATGTTCCACTTCATCGAGAAGCCCAAGCCACCGGTCCAGGTGGGCCGAGTCACTTGCGGCCACGAGGTCGATTCCTCGGCCATGATCACCGTGCCGGGATGCTGCTCGTGGGTGACGGTATTCATTTGACGCAGGAAGTCGATGGCTTCCAGGTTTTCGTTACCGCCGTACATGTTCGGAATCCAGTCGTTGGCGTCGCGCGAGTAGTCCAGATACAGCATCGACGCCACCGCATCGACCCGCAGGCCGTCGAGGTGGAATTCCTCCAGCCAGAAGAAGGCGCTGGACAGCAGGAAGTTTTTCACTTCGTTGCGGCTGTAGTTGTAAATCAAGGTGCCCCAGTCGCGGTGCTCGCCTTTACGTGGGTCTTCGTGTTCGTAAAGCGGCGTGCCGTCGAAGCGGCCCAGAGCGAAGTTGTCTTTTGGAAAGTGGGCGGGCACCCAATCCAAAATTACGCCGATGCCGTTTTGATGGCAGTGGTCGACAAAATAACGGAAATCGTCCGGCGTGCCGTGGCGGCTGGTCGGCGCAAAATAACCGGTGGTTTGATAACCCCAGGAAATGTCCAGAGGGTGTTCGGTGACCGGCAATAACTCGATATGAGTAAACCCCAGTTCCTTGACGTAATCCACCAACTGCTCGGCAAGCTCGCGATAATTCAGGAAATTGCCGCGATGGTCGCGCCGCCAGGAGCCCAAGTGTACCTCGTAAATCGACATCGGCTGATGCAGCCAGTCGTGCTGCGGACGGTGGTCCATCCAGCTGCCGTCTTGCCAGGTATAGCTGTCTTCTACTGTGACAATCGCGGCGGTTTGCGGACGGAATTCGAATTGCTGGCCGTAAGGGTCGGTTTTGACTAGCAGTTGGCCGGTATGGCGATTCAGAATTTCAAACTTGTACAAGCAGCCGGCAGACAGGCCGGGAATGAAAATTTCCCAGATACCGCTACTGCCCAAGCTGCGCATCGGATGGCAGCGGCCGTCCCAGCGATTGAAGTCGCCGATCACGCTGACCCGCTGTGCGTTCGGCGCCCAAACCGCAAAATGTACGCCGGGAATATCGGCAACGCTGTGCAGATGCGAGCCAAGCTTTTTGTAAATATGCCAATGCCGACCCTCGGCAAACAAATGTTGGTCGAATTCCGGCAGCACCGGGCCGAAGCAGTATGGGTCGTAGTGTTGATGGTCGTAGCCGTCCTTGTCCGTCCAAAATAATGGGTAATGCTCGGGGATGGCTTCGTTGCCCGGATGGTATTCGAAAAAATCGGTGTCGGGAATACGAGAGAATTCTGGGCCTTTGGGACTGTTGATTCTTACGGTTTCCGCGTAGGGCAAATACACTCTGATGACGTTATCGCGGCCTTGACCATGACGGCCTAGCAGGGCGAAAGGATCGTGATGCTTTGCTTCGGTGAGTTTGATTAGTTCTGAATCAAGCGTGTTGGTTTTGCTTGGCTTGTTCATTTTGCAATGCCTCAGTTATAGTTAGTTATCGGTTGGCAGGAATAGCAATTTTGGTAATGACCGACTTTTCAGCATCAAA
>Ga0123389_160255_pt1 | contig 27405 bp, 32 predicted proteins | sample T0HHNH4metaT_FD_89917 | JGI IMG/M metagenome (GOLD analysis project Ga0123389, IMG submission 89917) | Methane-oxidizing artificial microbial communities from Washington, USA to study methane cycling - T0-HHNH4 metaT (Metagenome... | ecosystem: Engineered > Modeled > Simulated communities...
AGTCGACGACAGGAGAGCGTTTAGACATCGCTCCCATCGGGATTTGGCTGTTCTCCTCTCTGCTGTAATTGCTGCACTCGTTTTCTCAATGAGAGGTTTTCCTTCACCTCATCGACGTATTCACCAACCCCTTCTGCAATCCATTTTGCTTCAGTGACTTGCTTTATCTGGGGAATTATGACATCGATCATCTTAATGAGATCTTTGTGTCGCGCTGCACCGGGCACTATAGCGGAAAGCCCTTCCCGGAGACGGCTGAGGTTTGATAGAGCTCGATCATGACCATCGATAAACTCCGAGACTTGCTGGGCGATATCTTCGGCATCCGCATTTAGTGCTTCATACCGTACAGTACGCAGCTGACGTCGGGCTGCCATGTTACCGATTTCGCCCTCCATGACTAAGGAGAGGGCTTCATGCTTCTTTTGAGCGAGCGCTAAGACTTGAGCTTGCCTTGTGCTTTGAATTGATCGCCACAGGTTGACGCAAGAAATAATGAAGCCTAGCACTCCAAGAGTTCCCGTAAGCATTGAAGTGGTCATGTAAATTTTCCTTTTAGATGCCGCAATTCGGATTTCTTTGAGTTTTAAGTTCGCGATGCCCGACTACCAGTAGGTTTAAAAATGACGAAAAACATTGCGTCAAAACGATGTCCAAGTTTTTGAAAAACAGAAATATCTTTTCATTTCAACTGTATCGCTTTATTTGATATGGCCTAAATCAAATTGGTTAACCATCAACAGATTACCCAAACTACTTCTGCAACCGCCCCCGCCGCGCATCCATCGGATTCTGCTTTAAAGGTCGATAAATCTCGACACGATCTTCGGCGCTGAGATTTTTGTCCAAATTACAAACCACCCCAAAAATCCCGACCTTCTGCTGACTTAAATCAATTTCCGGAAACTCCCGCAAGATGCCGGAAGCTTCTATGGCTAGTTCGACGGTGGAATTCGCCGCCAGGCTAATGGGAATAAGCAGTTGTCGCTCCGGCGTGGCATAAGCCACTTCCACCGCTATCAAATCATCCGCCATACAAGGCTTTGGCACGTTGGGTGAAGGAGGTGACCATGGTGTTGCAGATTTGGTTGAACACCGGACCAAAGGCCAAATTGGCCAGCATCCCGGAGATTTCAAACTCCAGGTCCAGCGAGATTTTGCTGGCGTCTTCGCGCAGCGGCATGAAACTCCAAAAGCCCTCTAGCGAGGAAAACGGCCCGTCCAGCAAACTGATTTGGATTCTGCCGCCTTGATCGATTTTGTTACGTGTAGTGAAGGATTTATGAAAGCCGGCCTTGGCGATGTCGATTTGGCCTTCGACGATATTGCCTTCACGCTTCAATATTTTGCTGCCGGAGCACCAGGGTAAGAATTTGGGATACGACTCGATGTCATCCACTAGGTCAAACATTTGTTTGGCAGAGAATTTGACCAAGGCGCTTTTTTGTACAACCGTGATCATTTACAGCACCCCGAGTACATGTAAGAAGACGATGAATACGGCAGCTGGTGCCACGTATTTAATCAGGAAGTGCCAAGCTTGAAAGCCTTGCGCCGGCAACTCCAATTCTTGTTCGGCATGGGCTTGTTTCATCATCCAGCTGGCAAACACGGCGATGCACAAACCGCCCAAGGGCAGCATCAGGTTGGCGGTCAGGTAATCCAGCAGTTCGAACAGATTTTTATCGAAGATTTTAAAGTTGGACCAAATATTAAACGAAAAAACCACGGCCACGCCCAAGCCCCAGCAGGCAGTGCCGGACCAGACACAGGCTTTTTGCCTATCGATATTTTTGTTTTCCACCAGCCAGGCTACGGTCGGTTCGATCAAGGAAATGGACGAGGTGAGGGCGGCGAAAAACAGCAGTACAAAAAACAGGACGCCGAATAACCAACCGCCACTCATGTGACCAAAGGCTAACGGCAGCGTTTGAAAGATCAAGCCCGGTCCGGTGGCAACTTCCAGTTGGTTGGCAAACACCAAGGGAAAAATGGCGATGCCGGCCAGCAAGGCTACGGCGGTATCCGCGCCGGCGATGAAAAATGTGGTTTTGGCAATCGACACATGACCGGGCAGGTAAGAACCGTACACCATAATGGCACCCATGCCCAAGCTCAGCGTGAAGAAGGCGTGGCCCATGGCGGTAAGCACCGCGTCAGCGGTGATTTTGCTGAAATCGGGGCTGAATAGAAAGTGGATGCCTTGCGCGTAATAGCCTGATGCCATCGCATAAGCCACTAAAATGATCAGGATCACGAACAAGGCAGGCATCAAAAACCGTACGGCTTTTTCCAGGCCGCCTTTTACACCGCGCATTACGACTTGCATGGTGATGAACATAAACACGGTGTGCCAGAAAATTTGCTGGATAGGGCTGGCCATCAAATTGTCGAATATCTCCTTAACTTCGCCGCCGTCGGTACCGAAAAAGCCACCGAAAAACGCTTTGAAGATGTAAGCCATAGCCCAGCCGGCAATCACGCTATAGTAGGCCAGGATTAAAAAACCGGCGATCATGCCCATCCAGCCCAAATAGCCCCAGCGCGGATCGACTTTGGCTTCGGCAGCTAGGGTTTGCATGGTGTTGATCGGGCTTTGCCGGCCGCGGCGGCCCAGCATGATTTCCGCGATCATGATGGGTATGCCGATGGCTGCCACGCAGATTAAATAGACCATCACAAAAGCGCCGCCACCGTTTTGGCCGGTGATGTAAGGAAATTTCCATATATTACCCAACCCAACCGCCGAACCGGTGGCGGCCAGAATAAAGGCGAAACGGGAGGACCATTCGCCGTGAATGGATGGGGTTTTATCGGTCATGTTGGAGAGCCCTTGTGTTTTTATGTCGTTATTTAACGGGTGTGTGAGTAAAATATCAAAATTCACGTTTTCAGTCAGTTTAAAAAATCTTCGCTACGCAATGGCAGCCAAAAAATCCAAGAAGGACAACAAAGCCACCGATAACACCATCGCGGTTAATCGCCAGGCTTCCCACGAGTACACCATAGACGAGACTTTCGAAGCCGGTTTGGTGTTGGAAGGCTGGGAAGTGAAAAGCTTGCGCGACGGACGGATCCAGTTGAAAGAGAGCTATGTCGAGATCAGACGCGGCGAGGCGTGGTTGAGCGGGGCGCATGTGTCGGCTTTATTGTCGGCATCGACGCACGTCAATCCCGACGCCGTGCGCAAGAAGAAATTATTGCTGCATCGGCGGGAATTGAACAAGCTGATCGGCTCGGTGGAGCGCAAGGGCTACACCTTGATTCCATTGTCGATGTATTGGATTAAGGGCCGTGCCAAGTTGAAAATCGGTCTGGCGAAAGGTAAAAAATTGCACGACAAACGCGCGGCGTCCAAAGACAAAGATTGGCAACGCGACCGCGCCCGCATCATGAAACACGGCTAATCTCGATGGCGACGCATCCTAATTTACTGGAGGCAGACAACAGCGTGTTGCTGGTGGTGGACATTCAACAGCGTTTGTCGGCGGCGATGCCCGTTACAGACTTGCAGCAGATGCTTACACACGGCCAGCGTTTATTGCGAGCGGCCGGACTGCTGGATGTGCCGGTGTTGTTGACAGAACAGTATCCGCAAGGGCTAGGGCCTACTCAAGCAGATATTGGTGAGTGTTTGCCCGGCAGTGCCCGGATTTTCAATAAAACCGGTTTTTCTTGTTGCGCTGCGGACGGTTTCAAGCAAGCCTTGGCTGACACCGGTCGGCAGCAAGTGGTGATAATCGGTCAGGAAGCGCATGTGTGCGTGTTGCAAACCGCGCTTGAATTGTTAAGTGCAAACTATCAAGTGCATGTGTTGGCGGATGTAGTTTGCTCGCGCCAAGTCCTGCACAAAGATTACGCCTTGCAGCGCATGCAGCAGCAAGGTGTTACGTTGAGTTGTCACGAATCCGTGTTGTTCGAATGGTTGCGGGATGCTCGGCATAGTCATTTCAAAACTATTTCGGCGCTTTTGCGCTAGTGCCACGGGGGATCAATGCTACGGAAGGGATGGAACGCGGTCTTACTGGGACTGTTGCTGATACAAGGTTGTGCGGAGCCGCTGCCGCCGCTGCATACGTTTAGCGGTTTTGCGCAAGGGACCACTTACCATATTAGCTATTGGGCGCCGCAAGCCCTGGACGAGGCGCAAATCACCGCTGAAGTTGAAAAGGTTTTCCTGGATTTGGATAAAACCTTATCCAATTACCGACCTGACTCGCTAATCGAGCAGTTCAATGCCAACGTTTCGACCGAAGCTCAGCCAGTAGGCGAGGAAATCGTGGCTTTGGTTAAAATCGCGCAGAACGTCAGCGCCCTGAGCCAGGGGTGTTACGATTTGACGATCAAACCTTTGTTCGAGCTGTGGGGCTTCATGGGTGATGATTTGACTATTCCCGACGATGCAACGTTACAGGCCGCTTTGGCGAATGTCGGCATGGACAAATTGCAGTTGGTGGACGATAGCCATATATCAAAAAAACTGCCGAGCTTGCGTGTCGATGTGTCGTCGATAGCCCAGGGTTACAGCGTAGAGAAAATCAGCAATGCGCTGCAGGCTATGGGTATCCAAAACTACTTGGTGGAAATAGGCGGCGAGTTGAAAGCGCTGGGTAGCAAACCGGACGGCAAGGCTTGGCGGATTGCGGTAGAAAAACCGCTGCCGGGCGAACAAAAAATGCATAAGGTCGTGACCTTGCCCAAAGACAGCCCGATGTCGGTGATGACTTCCGGCACGTATCGGCATTATTTCGATGTCAAAGGTAAACGTTACAGCCACATCCTTGATGCCCGCAACGGTGCGCCGGTTACCCACGATTTAGTGGCGGTCAGTGTGTTTAATGAAAGTCCGACTATCGCCGATGCCTGGTCTACCGCTTTGTTATGCCTGGGGCAGGAAGAGGGGATGAAACTTGCCGATGCCGAGAAATTGCAGGTGATGTTTATTCAGCAGCAAGGCACCGAGTTTTTGGAAAGTAAAACTAGAGCCTTGACCATGTCCACCCAAGTGACGATTAACTAGGCTTAGTTCTATCGTGGTAGTATCCGCGCAAAACTAAATCGGGGGAGATTTTATGTGGGGTCTAAACGATCACTTGACGTTCGCCGTGCATGGTGGCGGCGACAACGGCGGCGGAGTGGCCGGCGGGGTGGAGAACTTATTGTCCTTCCTGGAAATGCTGGTGCGCCAATCTCCGTCGGAAAGTTTTAATAGTGTGTTACCGGGCGTTGCGGCTTTAGAAAATATTCATCCCTTGTTGGTGCATTTTCCGATTGCGTTGCTGACCTTGTTCTTTACATTGGATTTGATCGGCAGCTTGGCGAATCGCTCGGAATGGCGGCAGATTGCCGGTGCATTTTTGTATCTGGGTACTGTGTTTGCCGCGCTTACCGTGGCGGCGGGTTTGGTGGCTGCCGCGAGTGTGGCGCATGGTGGTGATGTTCACGAGATTATGGAGCATCACGAACATCTGGGTATCTCGGTATTGAGTCTGGCCGCGCTGCTGTCAGCTTGGCGCTTGCTGAGTAAAGGGCTGATAGCCGGACCGGCAAACACACTGTTTTTATTACTGGCGGCGATTTTATCGGCTTTGCTGGCTTTTACCGCCGATCTGGGTGGGCTTATGGTTTATAAGCATGGTGTGTCCGTGCAAGCGGCAGATCAGGTCAATCGCGCGGCAGCACTGGCCCATGAACACGAGGGCGTTGCGCCGCTGAATGTGCCTGCAACGTCTGAGGAAACCGAAATTGAAGATTTGAATCCGGAAGATAGCCATCAGGATGAAACGCCGCATGGCGCTGCCGGTCATCATCACGACCATGATCATGCGCATTGACGCCCACCTGAGGAGCCACCGGACGAAGGCTGACAAGGGTCAGCCTTTTTTTATTGGCGCGGACATGACATATCGGATACCTGTGTTATTCTACGCCGCCATTTTTTATGAGGCTTTCGATGCGTACCCGCGTTAAAATTTGCGGCTTTACCCAGGTGGAGGATGCGCTTTATGCGGCCAATTTGGGCGTCGACGCGATTGGGTTGGTGTTTTATTCGCCTAGTCCAAGAAACGTCAGTATTGAACAAGCCGCAAGCATCAGTAGAGCGTTGCCAGCTTTTGTTAACGTGGTAGCCTTGTTCGTCGATGCTGAGCCGGCTTTGATCCGCGAAGTATTGAATAAAGTAAGGGTGGATTGCCTGCAATTTCATGGCGACGAGCCTGCTGAGGATTGCCGGATTTACGATAAGTCGTATATCAAAGCCATTCGCATGCAATCCGATACCGACGTCGTAGGATTGCAACAGCAGTACCACGATGCGGCCGGGTTACTGTTGGATGCTTATCATCCGGGCGTGCAGGGCGGCAGCGGTAGCAGTTTTGACTGGGATTTGATTCCAAAGGCCCGCAGTTTGCCGATCATTCTCGCGGGTGGATTGATACCGGAAAATGCCGGGGAAGCGATTAAAGCGGTAAAACCGTATGCGCTGGATGTCAGCAGCGGTGTTGAGGCCGGGAAAGGCATCAAGGATGCGGCGAAAATGGCTGCTTTCATAAGAATAACTAATCAAGCGACTTGAGAACTATGACAGAAAGATACGATATGCCGGATACCCGGGGCCATTTCGGGCCTTACGGCGGTATTTTTGTTGCGGAAACGCTGATGCCGGCCATAACCGAACTGAACGAAGCCTACCAGCGCTATATGCTGGATCCGGAGTTTATTGCCGAGCTGGATGCGGATCTGCGCGATTATGTTGGCCGGCCGTCGCCGCTGTATCACGCCGAACGCTGGAGCCAGCATCTGGGCGGTGCGCAGATTTATCTGAAGCGTGAAGATCTCAATCACACCGGCGCGCACAAGGTAAATAACACTGTTGGGCAAGCTCTGCTGGCGAAGCGCATGGGCAAGACTCGTATCATCGCCGAAACCGGCGCTGGCCAGCACGGCGTTGCAACTGCCACTGTAGCTGCGCGCCTGGGTTTGGAATGCGTAGTGTATATGGGCGCTGTCGATGTCGCGCGCCAAGCCTTGAATGTTTACCGGATGAAGTTGTTGGGCGCCACCGTGGTGCCGGTCGAGTCGGGTTCCAAAACTCTCAAAGACGCGCTGAACGAAGCTTTGCGCGATTGGGTGACCAATATCGATAATACGTTTTACATTATTGGTACCGTAGCCGGTCCGCATCCTTATCCTGCCATGGTCCGTGACTTCCAGGCCGTGATAGGCCGAGAAGCGCGCCAACAATGCCTGGATCAAGCCGGCAAATTGCCCGACGCCTTAGTCGCTTGCGTTGGTGGCGGTTCCAATGCCATTGGCTTGTTCTATCCGTTTATCGACGATGCCGACGTGAAGATGTATGGTGTCGAGGCTGCCGGCGACGGCATCGAAACCGGTCGTCATTCCGCGCCGTTATCGGCCGGCAGACCCGGCGTATTGCACGGCAATCGCACCTATCTGATGGCCGACGACGACGGTGAGATTATTGAAACCCATTCGATTTCCGCCGGTCTGGATTATCCCGGTGTCGGCCCGGAGCACGCCTGGTTGAAAGATACCGGCCGCGCTCAATATCCGAATATTACCGACGATGAGGCGCTGCAAGGCTTCCATGCTCTGACCAAAATGGAAGGCATTATCCCGGCGTTGGAGTCCAGCCACGCGATGGCTTACACGATGAAACTGGCGCCCACCATGCGCAAGGATCAAATTATTATCGTCAACCTGTCCGGACGCGGCGACAAAGACATGCACACCATTATGCAACGCGAGGGCATCAGTCTATGAGCCGTTTAGCCAATAAATTTGCTGAATTAAAAGCCTCCGGGCGCAAAGCCTTGATCCCTTTTATTACAGCCGGCGATCCTTATCCGGAATTTACCGTACCACTGCTGCATGAAATGGTGGCAGCCGGTGCCGACGTGATCGAGCTAGGCGTACCTTTCTCCGATCCAATGGCTGATGGACCAGTGATACAACGCGCCAGCGAGCGGGCTTTATCTCATCATGTTGGCTTGCGGAAAGTATTGAGCATGGCCATGGAGTTTCGTAAAACCGATCAGGACACCCCATTGGTGTTGATGGGCTATTTAAATCCTATTGAAATCATGGGTTACGAAGACTTTGCGAATGCCGTACAGCGCGCTGAGGTTGATGGCGTATTGACGGTGGATTTGCCGCCGGAAGAATCCGAGTCTTGTGTTCGCATGCTGCGCGACCGCGGCATCGATCAAATTTTTTTATTAGCGCCGAACACCAATGCTGAACGGATCCAGAAAATGGATGCAGTGGGCAGCGGTTACTTGTATTACGTGTCTCTGAAAGGCGTCACGGGTGCCGGCCATCTGGATACCGCCGATGTCGAAGAAAAGTTGCAACTCATTCGCCAGAATACTGCACTGCCGGTTGGGGTTGGTTTTGGTGTTAAAGATGCCGATACGGCGAAAACCATCGCCGCGATTGCTGACGGCGTCGTGGTGGGTAGCGCGTTGATCAGTAAAATAGAAGCGAATCTCGATGATCCTCAGCGAGCCAAGCATGAGATCATCACTTTATTGAAATCCATGCGCGCAGCCATGGATGTTTAAGCTTTCAAGCGGAGACTACACCGAATGAGTTGGTTTGAAAAACTGGTTCCCTCTGCCATCAGAACCGAATCCTCGCAGAAGAAAACCACCGTGCCGGAAGGCTTGTGGAATAAATGTCCGCGTTGCGATGCGATTTTGTTTAACGCCGAGCTGGAGAAAAACTTAAGCGTTTGCCCAAAATGCGATCACCATTTACGCATTTCGGCGCGCAAACGCCTGAATATGTTTTTGGATGAAGATGGATGTCAAGAAATCGGTGCTGGATTAAAGCCCAGCGATCCTTTGAAATTTAAGGACAGCAAGCGCTATAAAGACCGGATTAGTCAGGCGCAAAAACAAAGCAACGAAAACGATGCGTTGGTGGTGATGAAGGGCACACTTAAAGGTGTCGGTATCGTTGCTGCGGCGTTTGATTTTGGTTTCATGGGCGGCTCGATGGGTTCGGTGGTTGGTGAGCGATTCGTGCGTGGCGTCAACGAAAGTTTGCGTTTGGGTGTGCCGTTCATCGTCTTTACTGCCAGTGGCGGTGCCAGAATGCAGGAGTCTTTGTTCTCGCTGTTTCAAATGACCAAAACCAGCGCGGCCTTGACCAAACTAGCCGAAGCCGGGATTCCGTATATTTCCTTCATGACCGACCCCACCATGGGGGGGGTGTCGGCCAGTCTGGCGATGTTGGGCGATATTAACGTCGCGGAACCGGATGCTTTGATCGGCTTTGCCGGCCCGCGAGTCATCGAACAAACGGTGCGGGAAAAATTGCCGGAAGGCTTCCAACGTAGCGAATTTCTGCAGGAACACGGGGCCATAGACATGATCGTTGATCGTCGCGAGATGCGCGATAAAATAGCCAGCATCCTGGCTATTATGTGCGCCGGCAGCAGCGCCGACGTGGTCGGAGTGATTGCCACCAGCGAGCCATTAAGCAATCAGGGTGAGAGCGATAATCTGCAGTCTCAGGAATAAATACGGTCGAAATGACACGTTTTGATTCGCTGCAAGCCTGGTTGGATTGGCAGGAAAAACTACATCCTCGGCCTATCGATTTAGGGTTGGGAAGAGTTGCCGGCGTATATCGGCAGCTTAATCCCGAACAAAAAAAACCGCTAACCATCACCGTTGCCGGTACCAACGGCAAGGGTTCCTGCGTGGCGTTTCTGGAAGCGATTTATCGGGCCGCGGGCTACCGGGTTGGCGCCTACACATCGCCGCATATTTTGCGCTATAACGAACGCATTCGTATTGATGGTGTGCCGGTCGAGGATGCCTTGATTTGCGATGCTTTTACCCGCATTGATGCGGCGCGCGGCGAGACCAGTTTGAGCTATTTCGAGTTTGGCACGTTGGCAGCCTTGGGTATTTTCGCCGAGGCAGATCTGGATATTCAGTTACTGGAAGTCGGTTTAGGCGGCAGACTTGATGCGGTGAATATTATTGACCCCGATGCAGCGATTGTGACGACGATAGCACTTGATCATGTGGATTGGCTGGGGCATACCGAAGAAGCCATCGGTCGGGAAAAAGCCGGCATTTTTAGAGCCGGTGTGGCGGCTATAATCGGCGATGCGCAAGCGCCACGCTCAGTAGTCGAAGTAGCCGAGCAAGTCGGAGCCATTGCGCTGCAAATGGACAGCGAATTCAGTTATCAAAAACAGCGCGATAGCTGGGAATGGCGCTCTGCGGATAAGCAAATAGATCGCTTGCCGGCGCCGGCGTTTAAGGGCGAACACCAATATCGAAATGCTTCCGCGGCGATTATGGCTATAAACACCCTACAGCCTTTATTAGCGGTCAGTGACGATGCAATTCGGCAAGGCTTGGAAAGTGCCCGGCTAGCAGGACGTTTTCAGTTGATTGCCGGCGCGCCGCGCATTTTGCTTGATGTCGGGCACAACCCGCAGGCTGTGCAAACATTAATCAACTATTTGTCTGAATACTTCCCCGAGATCAGAATACATGCAGTTTTTGCAATGATGCGGGATAAAGATATTGCCGGCGTATTGAACATGATGCGCGACAGAGTGACCACGTGGTATTTAGCGCCACTTGCTAATCCTCGCGCTGCAACTCCGGATATGTTAGAAACCATCTTTCAGCAACAAGGCCTGGATAACGTCCGTAGCGGTTTTACCGATTTTACCGAGGCATTTCAAACCGCCCGGCAAAATACCGGACAGGACGACTTGCTTTTGATTTTTGGTTCTTTTTTTCTAGTATCCGAATATTTATCGAAATTTTCTTAGAGGTGATCAGAATGGATCAAGAGTTAAAGCAGCGATTGATTGGTGCGGCGGTCATTACCGCGTTGGCGGCGATTTTCGTGCCGATGTTATTTGACGACCCGATAGACGAAACCGGCAAAAGCATCAATGAATTGAAAATTCCCGAGCTGCCTGCCAAGGCTCAAGATGTGGAAATCATGCCTTTGCCGGAAAAAGTTGAAGAGGTGGCGGAAACTCTGCCGGCCGAGACTGCGCCCAAACAAACGATGAAAGTGCTGGAAGAAGGCGAATCGGAAGCAGAGTTGGAAGCGCCCAAGCCACAAGTTAAATTGACCGCTAAAGAGACCGCGCCGGCGCTACGCAGTCTGCCGGCCGCCAAACCTGCTACACAGGCGGCAGCCGTGGCGCAAGTCGATGAAGAACCCGCTGAAGCGGAAGACGTGCCGCCGGCAGTCCTTAGCAAGCCAAGTAAATCGCCGGCGCCTGCCGTCCAGCCTTTACAAGCGGTGAGTCCGACTCCGAAAGTGCTTAAACCGGTTAACAAATTACCTGAACCCAAAGCAGAGGTAGCGGCAGTTGCGGCCCCTGCACAGGTGGCTACACCGGCCAGCAAAGCGCCGGCGGCGGCCGAGGACAGCAATCGCTGGTATTTGCAAGTGGGTACGTTCAGTCAAAAACCTAACGCCGTCAGTTTGCAGGATAATCTGAAGCAACAAGGTTTCGCCGCATCGGTCAGGGAGGTAGCCAGCGATAAAGGTACTGTGTTTAAAGTTCGCATAGGGCCTATCGTCGATAAAGCCAAGGCCCAGGCAGTTAAAGCCAAATTGGCGCAAATTAACGTCAACAGTTTTGTTTCGGCGGACGAATAGTCGTTTGTTTGATTTAGCCGGCTAGACCATGTTGGATTTTGTACCCTGGGCCAAGTTGCTGTGGGTGGATTACGTCGTCATCTCCATTATCTTGATTTCGGCGATAATGGGCCTAATGCGCGGATTTGTTAAAGAAGCGTTTGCATTGGTGCTTTGGATAGTGGCGGTATGGGTGGCAACGCAGTACTGCCGGGAAGTTTCGGTATTGTTGCAATCGACCATCAGCTATCCTTCGGCCAGAATCGCCGCCGCGTTCGCGTTGCTTTTTTTCGCCACCTTAATTTTGGGTAGTTTAATCAGTTTTTTGCTGAGTCAGCTTATCGAGAAGACCGGCTTGACCGGTAGTGATCGTCTGCTGGGTATGTTATTCGGTATTGCCCGGGGGGCGGTACTGGTTTCCTTGTTGGTGATGCTGGCCGGGCTAACGCCGTTGCCGGAAGATCCCTGGTGGAAACAATCCCTTCTCATTCCTCCGTTCCAAGCCTTGGCGATGTGGTTGAAAACCCACATGCCGACCGGTTTGGCGGATTACATCCATTATCGATAACTTGGGTCTGCTATGTGTGGTATTGCCGCTATTGTTTCCAATCAAAGTGTTAATCAGGATTTATACGACGCCCTGACGGTACTTCAGCACCGGGGTCAGGATGCCGCCGGTATTGTCACGTGCGACGGTAGCCGTTTGCATTTGCGTAAGGATAACGGTTTGGCGCGGGATGTATTTTCCAGCAAGCAAATGATGAAGCTGAAAGGTAATATGGGCATAGCCCATGTGCGCTATCCGACCGCCGGTTGCACCAGTTCTGCGGAAGCCCAGCCTTTTTACGTGAACTCGCCGTTTGGTTTGACCTTGGCGCACAATGGCAACCTGACCAATACCGAAGAACTGAAATACCAGGTGTTCATGGATGACCAACGTCACATCAATACCGATTCAGATTCCGAAGTATTGTTGAACGTATTCGCGCATGAATTGGCGCAATTCGGCAAACTCAAACTAACCGTGGATGATGTGTTTCAAGCGGTTAGCGCGGTACATAAGCGGATTCGCGGCGCTTACGCGGTAGTGGTGATGATTGCCGGTTTCGGCGTATTGGGTTTCCGCGACCCGCACGGTATTCGCCCCATTGTGTTCGGCAAACGCAAAACCGAGGAGGGCACTGATTACATGATCGCTTCCGAAAGCGTGGCGCTGGACGTGTTGGATTTTCAATTGATACGCGACATTGAGCCGGGCGAGGCCGTGTTTATCGAAGCGGATGGTCAGTTACATACCCGGCAATGTACCGAATTAGTCGATCATTGCCCGTGTATTTTCGAATATGTGTATTTCGCCCGGCCGGATTCGATCATCGACAATATTTCGGTGTACAAAGCCAGAATGCGGATGGGCAGAAAACTGGCAGAAAAAATTCAACGGGAATGGCCGGACCACGACATCGACGTGGTGATTCCGATTCCGGATACCAGCCGTACCGCTGCGTCGCAGATTGCCCACGACCTGGGTGTGAAGTTTCGCGAAGGCTTTATGAAAAACCGCTATATCGGCCGGACCTTTATCATGCCCGGTCAAAAAATGCGAAAAAAATCGGTCAAGCAAAAGTTAAATGCCATTTCGCTGGAATTCGACGGTAAGAATGTATTGTTGGTAGACGATTCCATCGTGCGCGGCACGACTTCCGAGCAGATCATCCAGATGGCCCGCGATGCCGGTGCCAAGAAAGTATATTTTGCGTCTGCGGCGCCGCCGGTTCGTTATCCCAATGTCTATGGCATTGATATGCCTGCCGCGCATGAGTTAATAGCGCACGACCGTACCGAGGAGGAAATTTGCCAGGCCTTGGGCGCGGATAAGCTGATTTATCAAAGCTTGGACGATCTGATCGAAGCGGTCGGTAGAGGTAATCCGGACATCAAGCATTTCGATACCTCATGCTTCAGCCACGATTACATTACCGGCGATATCGACGATGCTTATCTGGCGCGCATCGAAGCCTTGCGCAATGACAATGCGCAAGAATTGCGCAACAGCAGCAGCTTTATCATAGAGATGCAGGTTGCAAAGTAACAGGACCCGAAATGAGTGAATTTGATTGGCAAGATTATGCCCCAGAAACTCAGGCCATCCGCACTGGGCACAAGCGTACTCACGAAGACGAACATAGCATTCCTATATTTGCAACCTCCAGCTATGTGTTCAAATCGGCTGAGGAAGCGGCGCTGCGCTTTACCGGAAAGCAACCCGGCAATATCTACTCGCGTTTCACCAATCCGACCGTCAGCGCGTTTCAAGAGCGTTTAGCGTATCTGGAAAAAGGCGAGCGCTGCCTGGCGTTTGCGTCGGGCATGGCCGCGATCATGGCGGTCGGCATGGCTCTGCTGAAGGCCGGCGACCATGTAGTCTGTTCGCGCAGTGTGTTTGGCAACACGGTACTGACTTTCCAAAATTATTTCGGCAAATTTGGCGTCGAGACCGATTTCGTCAGCTTGACCGATCCGGCGGCCTGGGAAGCGGCGATTAAGCCTAATACCCGGTTTTTGTTTCTGGAAACGCCTTCAAACCCGTTAATCGAAATCGCCGACATTCAGGCCATAGCCGATATAGCGCATCGGCATGGTGCGCTCCTGGTGGTTGATAACGTGTTCTGCACGCCGATCTTGCAACAGCCATTAACCTTCGGCGCCGATTTGGTGGTGCATTCCACGACCAAATACATTGACGGCCAAGGGCGTTGCGTCGGCGGTGCGGTGGTGGCTAATGAAGAATTGATCGAAAAATACGTGTATCCCTATCTGCGTACCGGCGGTGCGACGATGAGTCCGTTCAATGCCTGGGTGTTTCTGGGTGGACTGGAAACGCTGGCTTTGCGCATGAAAGCACACTGCGACAATGCTTTTGAACTGGCCAAATGGCTGGAGCAACAACCGGCCGTAGCCAAGGTGCATTACCCCGGATTGGAATCGCATGCCCAGCACGAGTTGGCTAAGCGCCAGCAGACGCATTTCGGCGCAGTGGTCAGTTTCGAATTGCAAGGTGGCAAAGATCATGCCTGGCAGCTGATTGATTCGACACGCATGTTGTCGATTACGGCGAATTTGGGCGATGTTAAAACCACCATCACTCACCCAGCGACCACTACACATGGCCGCTTGAGCCCGGAGGCCAGAGCCGAAGCGGGAATCAAAGACAGCTTGGTGAGAATTTCGGTGGGTTTGGAAAATGTCGATGACATCAAGGCCGATTTGCTTAACGGACTGACAAATTGTTGATGGTGCGGGTCGGTCAAGCCTGCTGTCGCGCCACGCAAATCCAAAATTAAGCTATCTTTGACCGACGTTATAGAGAGATTGCGATCATGTTTCAGGATAGAAAAGAGTACCGAAAAAACTTTAACGCGGAAGGCCAACTGTTTGTGGGTGGCGAAACCTTGCAACTGAATTGCTACGATGTGTCGCTGAAAGGCGCGATGGTCGAAGTCAGTCCTGGCGATTTGCTCACCACTATCCAGGATTTCGAAGCGTTGCTGAACGAAGACCGGCAAGCTGAAATATTTGTCGCCGAATTAATGTTGGCCGGCGAGGTGGATATTGTTTGGGTTAAAAGGGAACGCAACCGCATCATGATGGGCCTGGAGTTTCGGGATGTCGTGCATAACGCCCACAAACTTTGGCGCAAGCGGTGCGGTTACCGCAAACTCGAAGCGTTTAAAGCCGAATTGTTTATCGACAAGGAGCGCTTCAACGTGGAAGGTGTGAATCGTTCGGTACAGGGTATGTGCCTGAAATTAACCGGTCATCATTCCTGTATTAAGGTCAACGCTCCGGTTAAGTTGTTGGCTGCTGAACTGGGATTGAGCGCTTTGGGCAAAGTGGTTTGGGTCGAGAGCAACGAGCTGGTCACCCGCCTCGGTCTGCAACTGGTCATCGTTAAATAAAGTCAGGTTAACCCGCTTGCGCCGGTTCATTCGCTCTGGGGAGTTTTGGGTCAGACGTTAACGTGCACAATACGAATATGTATATCGCAGTTGGACTCATTTAGTTAGAAACGAGTCCAAAAATTCATGTCAAAACCCGTGCTGACCTGCTTAAGCGTTTAATAGCGGATCCAGTTCGTGGCTCATATCCAGCGCATGCAAATCATCAAACCCCCCAATATGCCGCTCACCGATATAGATTTGCGGTACCGTGCGACGTTTGGTTTTTTCCATCATTTGCTGGCGTAGTCCAGGTTCGGCATCCACATTGATTTCCGTATAGCCGACGCCTTTGCGATCAAAAAGTTTTTTTGCCATGGTGCAATACGGGCAGAGCTTCGCGGTGTAAATGATAATTTCCGGCATGAGAAAAAATTAATAAATGCTAATGAATGAAGGTATTCTAAAGCGACGGCTGCTTTTGCTCAATAGTCATGGCCTTGGCGAGTTCCTCGATTAATAAGCAGGACGCTGCGGGTAAGGTCGCGCCAAATGCCACAATCCCGTCAGCGTGACCAAGCATGCTGAATAATCCAGTTTGTTGCAGTCTACCTGAGGTAAATAACTCGGCAACGGCGTTGGCCATTTCCGGGGTGCCGTAGGGCACGTCTGCCGCAGTAAAAGCCAGATTCAGCCGGTTGGTCTGCAACCACAACTCCGGGCAGTGCACATGTATCACGGCACCAATTGCCGGGTGTTGACGATAAACGCTGGCGTGGGTGAGTGCTTCCGAGGACGGTTGAGATAAGCCGCGCGACTTGATGGTATTACGTTCCGGCGATGCGCTTTCGATCAGCGCATAGTGTTGCTTGTTAAGGACCGGCAAGTGTCCGGTTTGTGTGCCGGAGATCAAAAACGCCTGACCACCGGGAGCCAAGCGTCGACTGATATTGCCAAATCCCAGCCCAGCGTATTTTTCGGCGATTTGCCCAATCAGCCGCAAGCGATAAAACAGGCTGCGCCAGGCGTTGAGTTCGCTGATATCAATGTCTGCCGCGAACTCGCCATGCTGATGATCAAGGCGATATTTAATAACACCTTCCAGTTCGCTCAATCCGTTTTCCATTCTTATAATGTGTTTTAAGATTTATTTTTTATCCAGCCAACGCATGAAACCAAATTTTTTAAGACCCGGCTTTGCCTTTTGTTTGCTGTTTTTGTTGATCAGTTTAAACCTTGCCCACGCCGCAAATCAAAACCCGCCCAACAAAACGCTGTCGCATACCGATATACAGCAACGTATTCAAGTCATCAAAGATAAGCAGAATCTGCCTGAAGAACAGAAAAACCGGATTTTGGCGGCGTATCACGAAAGTGAAGATAACCTCAACGAATTGGAGGCACAGGACGCGCAAGCCGAATCCTTCAAGCAGGCTTTAAACAGCCTACCGATAGAAATGAAGCAATTGGCAAGGCAAATAGCTGAGGCCGAGAGCAATTTAAAAAATAGGAAGTCTGAGAAGCTGGTGATTTTTCCGACGGATGAGTTGGAGCAACGCCTGCTTATCGAAAAAACCAAGCTTAGCGATTTAGACGCCGAAATCAGCCGTATTGAAGCGACTTTGGGCGAATTGAACAGCCGGCCGCAATGGATTCGGGAAAAAGTCTCCGAAATCAAGAGCAAACAGACTTCCAGTCAGCAGGAACAGCAGAGTTTGGCATCCAGGGCTGACGACAATCTATATCAAAAAGAGGCCAGGCAGATACAACTAGATAGCCGGATTCGTCTGTTAAACAGCACGCTGAAAACGCTGGAATTGGAAAATCTTAGTAATCCCTTGCAACTGCAAGCTAACAAGGATCGTGTACATCTGTTGACCCTGCAACGGGAGCAGCAGAGTTTACTAATTGCTGACCTCGATAATTTCTTGCTGGAGCGGCGCCAACAGGAAACTGATAAAGAGCAGGCAGCATTATTGCAGGCCGAAAAGGACGCGGAGGGCAAACATCCGTTGATTCGGGCTGCCACGAAAGAGAACATGCAGTTCAACCGCAGTTTGCAGGAAATCAATAAAAACATGGAGCAGTACTCGCTCCAAAAAAATGAAATAGACGTTCGATATAAGCAGCTGGAGAAAGATTTTCAGAGCGCCGAGCAAAAAATCAGCCTGGCGGGCTTAAGTCCTGCTTTGGGCAATTTACTGCGCGAACAGCGCCGTAACTTGCCCCAACGTAAACAATACGGCACCTTGAGTGAAGAGGTTCAAAACCAGATTGCCTTGACCAGTCTGGAAATGTTCAAGTTGGACGAGGCCAAAAAAAGTCTGGCCGATATTAACCAGGTGTTGCTGACGCGCATTGCCCAATTGCCGGCGGAGACGGACGAGTCGGAAAGGCTACGGGTGCGTACCGAGTTACGCATGTTGTTGAACGACCAGAAAGACCTGGTGGCAAGACTGGCGGGCGGGTATAACGACTACGGCCGGCTCTTGGGTGACGTTGATTTCAGTTTGCAGCAAATGTTGAGTATCGCCGATAAATTTAGCGGCTATCTGGATCAGCGTTTATTGTGGGTGCCTAGTGCGCCGGTTATCGACAAACATTATTTCCAGGAAATTTTTTCCTCATTGCTATGGTTCATGAGTCCGAGCAATTGGCTAGGTGTGGCGACGGCTTTTTGGGATGGCATCAACCATTTCCCGCTCCTGGTATTGGTGGGTTTGGGTATCGTAATACTACATTGGCGTTTCCGGGTTCGAATCAAGCAGCAACTCGCCGTGCTGTTAGCAAAAAAAGCTATCAATCACAATTTTGGCGATATTGTTTCCAGTCTGCTTTATCTGTTATTGATGTCTCTTTACGGGGCCTTGTTGATGGCCTGGATCGGTGGCGTGCTGATATTGAACGCGCGAGCCGATTTTTTCAGTCACTCGTTCGCCGCCGGTTTAATCGCTTCGGCCTTGTCATTGTGCCTGGTGCAATTCTTCTATCGATTATTTAGGCCGAGAGGTGTCGCGGATACCCTGTTCCATTGGTCTGATCACGCTATTTTGTTGTTGTACACGCAAATGAAGTGGGCCCGATTCATACTGGTGCCCTGCGTGTTTCTTATCTCAATGACCGGTAGTGATCTGTTCTCCGAACACAGTTATGCATTGGGCCGAACTGCGTTGATCGTGATGATGGCAACGATGGCCTATTTGTTTCACCGTCTGATGCACCCGCAGTCGGGATTGGCAAAAAACTGGTATTTGCAATCGGAAGGCTGGATTAGCCGCTTGCGCTATGTGTGGTACGCAATTGCGATTTTGGTACCCTTGGTAATCATCGGTTTTGGGGTGACGGGTTATTACCAAAGTGCGCTGGAACTGCAAGGCAAGTTGATAATGAGCTTGCGTTTGATATTTCTCACCGTATTGTTCCAAGGCTTGTTATTGCGTTGGTTGCGCAATACCGAACGCAAGCTGGCGTTGAAGAATGCGGAAAAAAAACGCAAGCAGGTCGAGCAAGCCGCCGTTAGCAGCGCCAATCTGGAAGGGGGGTATCCTGTCGAGGAGCAGTTGCTGGATATTTCCAAAATTAATCAGCAAAGCCATAAGTTGTTGACCACGGTGGTCATGGTGATCATGTTGGTCGGTTTCTGGATGATCTGGAGCGATATTTTACCGGCTTTGACGGTATTCGATCAGGTGGTGCTGTGGCAGCATAGTGAAATGGTGGACGGCAAGGAAATATTAGCGCCCATTACCTTGATCAATCTATTGATTTGTTTAGTGTATAGCGGACTGGCTTTTATATTTGCCAGTAATTTTCCGGCTCTGGTCGATTTGATAACCGCCGGCAAGTTCGCGATGACCGCCGGTAGCCGTTACGCGCTGATTCAATTGGTGCGCTATTCACTGATTACCGTGGCCTTTCTGGCGATTGCCAACGAGCTTGGTGGCAGTTGGTCGCAAGTGCAATGGTTGGTGGCGGCGTTGTCGGTGGGTTTAGGTTTTGGTTTGCAGGAGATTTTCGCGAACATGGTGTCGGGCATTATTTTGTTGTTCGAGCGGCCGATTCGTGTGGGTGATACGGTCACGGTCGGCGATGTGACCGGCCGGGTCAGCCGCATTCAAATGCGGGCCACGCATATTGTCGACTGGGATAGAAAAGAGTTGGTAGTGCCGAATAAAACCTTTATTACCGATCGATTGATTAACTGGACGTTATCGGATACCGTCACCCGGGTGGTGGTGCCGGTCAGCGTGGCCTACGGCACCAGCGTGGAGATGGTCGAGAAAATTCTGGCTGATGCGGTAAAAAGTATCGAACAAGTACTGAGTGACCCGGAACCGTTGGTAATCTTTATTGGTTTTGGTGATAGCGCCCTACAGTTCAAAATTAACGTATTTGTCCGCGAACTCAGCGATAGGACGGTGGTTACCCATCGTCTGCACACGAAAATTTACGAAGCCTTGCTGGCCCATCATATTGAGATACCTTATCCGCAGCGCGATGTACACATCCGTTCGGTCGCGAAAGGCATATTGAACGAATGAGGTGCGGTTTATTAGCCGATTTCAATATAAAGCCATTCTGTAATAAAATGGCCGCCCTTTGAACCTGGCTTTGGCTCTTTAATATGCGTTGTCCGTTTTGCTCAGCACAAGATACTCGGGTAATCGATACCCGCTTGGCCGACGATGGCGATCAAGTCAAACGCCGCCGGGAATGCGTGGCCTGTAAAGAGCGGTTTACCACCTTTGAAGTGGTTGAATTGACCCTGCCGCGCATCATCAAACGCAACGGCGCTCGGCAGAGCTTTGACGAAGCTAAACTGCGGGCCGGCATGCAGCGAGCCTTGGAAAAACGCCCGGTACAAGTAGACGCTGTCGAGGCAGCACTCAGCCGGATCAAGAAAGCCCTGACGGCAAAAGGCGAGCGCGAGATTCCGGCTCGCGAATTGGGTGAACTGGTGATGCAAGAATTGCAAACACTCGATCATGTTGCTTTCGTACGCTTCGCCTCGGTGTATCGCAGCTTCCAGGATGTCTCCGAATTTACCGCGATGATCGAAAATCTGCAAAAGCATGACGTCTAGCCAAGACGCTGCCTATATGGCGCGTGCCGTCAAATTGGCGCAGAACGGTAAATACACGACCGACCCCAATCCGCATGTCGGCTGCGTGTTGGTCAAAGACGGCAAGGTGATTGCCGAGGGTTGGACACAACGCGCCGGGTTTGCCCATGCCGAAGTTGATGCGCTGGCCAAAACAGACAACGCACGAGGCTCGACAGCTTATGTGACATTGGAGCCTTGCAGCCATCATGGTAAAACCGGCCCGTGCTGCGAGGCATTAATCGCTGCCGGCATCAGCCGAGTCGTCGTGGCGATGCAGGATCCCAATCCACTGGTGGCTGGCCGCGGTTTGCAAAAACTCCGCGAAGCTGGCATTGAGGTGCTGGTCGGCGTCTTGCAGCAAGAAGCGGAAAAGCTAAACCAAGGCTTTTTTAAACGTATGCGGCTGGGTTTGCCGTGGATACGCAGCAAGCTGGCCATGAGCCTGGACGGCCGTACCGCGCTGGCCTCCGGCGAGAGTCAATGGATTACGTCCGCCCCCGCCAGGCAAGATGTGCAGATCTGGCGGGCGGCTAGCAGCGCCATTGTCACCGGCATCGACACGGTGTTGTACGACGATCCACAATTGAACGCGCGTGTGGATTTCGATGCAGTGCAGCCGGTCAAAGTGGTGCTGGATTCGCAATTACGCATGCCTTTGTCCGCCAAGCTGTTGGACAATGCGGTAGACGTCTGGATTATGACCTGTAGCGACGATGCGCTTAAACAGCAAAAATTACGCGATGTGGGTTGCAAAGTCTTTCAAGTCGATGAGCGGAATGGGCGTGCGGACTTGGTTCAGGTTTTTAAGTTGTTGGCCGAGCTACAAATCAACACGGTTTGGGTGGAGGCAGGTGCCACACTAAACGGTGCGCTGCTCGATAGTGGGCTGATCGATGAATGGTTGATTTACATGGCGCCCTGTGTATTGGGCGATCAAGCGCGCGGCCTGTTCACTCTGTCGGGCATATTGACCATGCAGGATAAAAAATGCCTGCGCCTGCTAGAAGCCCGGCAAATTGGACCGGATTTGAGATTGCGCTATCAAGCAAAAACTGATTGAAACGATGAAAAGTATTGTTGTAATGACATTGTTAATTAGCCTGCTGCCTGCTTGGGCGACGGCGGATGAGGACGATAAACCGGAAACCAGCACCTTGCAGATTCAAGGCGGCAAAGTGATCGGCGAAAAGCACGAAATCGAAGTCTACGATTATCATAGCGGCACCTATCAAACCTTTGATGTTTATCGTAAGCCGGCCAAGTCGCAAAACAAAGACACGGCCCCCCAAACCCCAAATCCATCCACCGAGACCGCTCCGCGCTGATCGTAACGGACATTTTTACTTTTTTGAGTGATAACCATGTTTACCGGGATTATTTTAGCCATCGGCAAAATCAAGGCCATTCAGCCTAAAGGCGGCGATTGCCGGTTGATTATCGATACCGGCAAGCTGTCGCTGCGCGAATGCGCGTTGGGCGACAGCATCGCGGTAAATGGTGTTTGCCTGACTGCCGTGGAGTTGGGCGAACATTATTTTTGCGCCGACGTTTCCAATGAGACCTTGTCGCGTACCACTTTAAAGACCGCAAGTACCGGTACGCCGGTGAATCTGGAGTTGGCGATGACACCTTCCAGTCGGTTGGGCGGGCATATTGTCAGTGGTCATGTCGATGGTATTGGTAAAGTGGTCGAGAAACAGGCCGATGGCCGCTCGATTCGCTTCAAATTCAAGGCGCCGGATTCGCTGGCCAAATACATCGCCGAAAAAGGCTCGATTTGCATTAACGGCATCAGCCTGACTGTCAACACAGTTGATGGCGCTTATTTTTCCGTGAATATCGTGCCGCATACCTTACAAGAAACCACCTTGGGTCAAACCGAAGCCGGCAGCGAGGTAAATCTGGAAGTCGATTTGCTGGCCCGCTACTTGGAACGTCTGATGCAAGGGGAAGCTGCTGCTTACAGTCAAGGCGGCGTCACCGAGGCCTTATTACAAAACGCAGGCTTTATTAAATGAATAGCATAGAAGAAATCATAGCCGACCTTCGTCAAGGCAAGATGGTCATCATCATGGACGACGAAGACCGGGAAAACGAAGGCGATTTGTTGATGGCGGCGGCCTTTGCCCGGCCCGAAGATATTAATTTTATGGCTAAATACGGCCGCGGCCTGATTTGTCTGACCTTGACCCGCGAACGCTGTCAACAGTTGCGTTTACCTTTGATGGTCAGCGACAACAATACGCCGTACACCACCAATTTCACGGTGTCGATTGAAGCGGCTACAGGCGTGACCACCGGTATTTCCGCCGCCGACCGCGCGTTGACCGTGCAGGCTGCGGTAGCAAAAAACGCCCAGCCGAGTGATCTGGTGCAACCGGGGCATATTTTCCCGTTGATGGCACAAGCCGGCGGCGTACTGAATCGGGCCGGTCACACGGAAGCCGGGTGCGATCTGGCCAGGTTGGCAGGCGTGGAACCCGCGGCGGTGATTGTGGAAATTCTGAACGACGATGGTTCGATGGCACGGCGGCCGGATTTGGAAGTCTTCGCCGAACAGCACAATCTGAAAATCGGCACGATTGCCGATTTGATTCACTACCGTATCAAACACGAAAACACCCTGGAGCGGATCAGCGAATGCGTTTATCCCACCGAATTCGGCGATTTCAGATTGTATGCCTACCAGGATTGTAACGACGACAATGTGCACCTAGCCTTAGTGATGGGCGATGTGGCTGGCGACGAACCGGTGCTGGTGCGGGTTCATGCTCGCAACCTGATCGACGATTTATTGTTTTCCAAACGCAGCGATTGCAGTTTGCCGGTGCGGGAAGCCTTGAAAAATATCGCCGAAGCCGGGCGCGGGGTTTTGGTGATCATTCGCCAAAAAGAAAACAACAAGGATTTGGTGGAACTGATACACGCCTATCAAATGCAGGATCATGGCGTCAAAAACAGTCAGGATTTAAGTGCCGATTCGGATTGGCGCACCACGGGAGCCGGCTCACGTATCTTGTCGGATTTGGGTGTGCGGCGCCTGAAGGTGATGGGGGCTCAGAAAAAATACATCGGTCTGTCCGGCTTCGATTTGGAAGTCGTCGAACATATCGATTCAACGCATTAAGGCAGGGTCGATTCATTCGACACGTTTTACAGCATTTTAATCATTCAACAACAGGTAAACACATGGCAGCAGTCACTACTCTGGAAGGCAACTTTTCCGCGCAAGGCGGCAAGTTTTGCCTCGTTTCTTCACGCTTCAACAGCTTTATCGTCGAACAATTGGAAGGTGGTGCGATCGATGCCTTGGTGCGCCATGGCGCGGATAAAAACGACATCACTCTAGTCAAGGCGCCGGGTGCTTTCGAATTGCCGATGGTGGTGCAACGTATTGCTGCTACCAAAAAATACGATGCGATTATCGCTTTGGGCGCAGTGATTCGCGGCGGTACACCGCATTTTGAGTATGTGGCAGGCGAATGCGTGAAAGGTATCGCTCAGGTTGCCTTGCAATACGACGTACCGGTGGCTTTTGGGGTATTAACCGTAGACAGCATCGAGCAGGCTATCGAACGTGCCGGCACTAAAGCCGGTAACAAAGGCGCGGAAGCAGCGCTGTCGGCGATCGAAATGGTCAGTCTGTTCAACAACCTGGGTCGTTAATGAGTCAAGCAAAAACCAACGCTAGAAAGTGCGCGGTACAGGCGCTGTATCAATGGCAAATGTCCGGCGAGAGCCTGATCCGTATCGAAACGTATTTTCTGGAAGAAGAGCATCTGAAAGGCGCGCAAAAAACCTATTTCAGCGAATTGTTTCATGGCGTACCGAAACAATTGGCTGTGATCGACGCGGCCCTGGCCGAATTTGTCGATAGGCCGGTGGAAAAAATCGATCCGGTGGAGCGGGCGATTCTGCGCATCGGCGCTTACGAACTGATGAACCGCTTGGAAACGCCGTATAAAGTCATCATCAACGAAGGCGTCAATCTGGCTAAGGATTTCGGCGCCGACGGCAGTCATAAATATGTCAACGGCATTCTAGATAAAGTCGCACAGAAACAGCGTGCCGTCGAGATTGCCGCCAAGCAGGCGAAATCTCAAAACTGATGGCAGTCGCCGAGTTCGATTTGATCCGCCGCTATTTTGCGGTGCATGCTCCTAGGCATCCGTTTAATCAATTGGGCATAGGCGATGATTGCGCGTTACTGAACCTGCCGGCCGGCCTTCAATTGGCGGTCACCGCCGACACGATGGTCGAGAATGTGCATTTCTTTGCCGATGCCGATCCTGAATTGCTGGGGCATAAATTACTGGCGGTGAATCTTAGTGACTTGGCGGCCATGGGCGCCGAGCCTTTCGCGGTCACCTTGGCTTTGACTTTGCCTAAAGTCGATGAAAGCTGGCTGGAAGCGTTCTCACGAGGTTTTATCAATCTGGCGCGTCAGCACAATGTCGACCTGATTGGCGGCGATACGACGTCCGGACCGTTGACTTTGACGGTGCAGGCGATGGGCGCGGTGCCGCAGGGTAGGGCGCTATTGCGTTCCCGTGCCCAGGTTGGCGATTTGATATACGTTACCGGTCAGCTTGGTAACGCCGGCTTGGGTTTAAAAATTAAACAGGGTTATGTCTGCGCAGATCCGGAGTTGGCTTTGCGTTGCTTTAATCAGCCACAACCGCGAGTGTCGGAAGGTTTGGCGCTGCGCGGCATCGCTAATGCCTGTATCGATATTTCTGACGGATTAGCCGCCGATTTGGGGCACATTTTGCAGCAAAGCGGCGTCGGTGCGTGTTTGCAATGGGACAACTTGCCGCTATCCGCTTCAGTGGCAGAGTTCATCAATCACAGCGGCGATTGGCGTATGCCCTTGATTGCCGGGGACGATTACGAATTGTGTTTTACGGTGCCGGCAGATTGTTCTCACGCATTACCGGGGGCTACTTGCGTGGGGATTATCGAAGCCGAGCCGGGTTTGCGGATGCGTAAGGCTGGGCGCGTGGAGGCATTCGAGGTGAAGGGTTTTGAGCATTTTTCTTAGAGAGCACTACGGCAACGCACGTTTGACTGCGTTACAAATCGTCAAAGATCCCACCTTGCTTCTGGCGTTTGGTTTCGGTTCTGGGTTGGCTAAGAAAATGCCCGGTACGATGGGCACGCTCGCCGCGATTCCGCTATACCTTGCTTTACTGCAAACCAATGAGTGGATTTATCTGTCGGTGACGCTGATCAGCGTTTGCATCGGCATCTGGATTTGTGGTCAAGCCGCTAAAAAATTGGAAGTCCATGACTTCGGCGGTATTGTTTGGGATGAAGTCGCAGGATTTTTGATTACGATGACCGGCGTAACCTATTCCTGGCAGAGTCTATTGGCCGGTTTTCTGCTGTTCCGCTTGTTCGACATCGTCAAGCCATGGCCGATTAAATGGCTTGATAAGCATGTCCACGGTGGTTTCGGCATTATGCTGGACGACGTGGTGGCAGGGGTTTTTGCCGGCTTGATTATGCACTTCTGGTTTGATTTTCCGGCGAACTGAGTGAGTGTTGTTTTCATTCAACAAGCCAGTGGTTTTGGGGCATTGTTCTCATTTGACCCATGATAATTCATGCGACTAAAATCCATGCCGGTTTGGGGGATTAGTTGCGTGCAGCGAATGCCGCAAATATTAAGCTTCAAACCTAATAACTATACAAACACTTAGGAGGACTTTTTTATGAATACAAGATGGCTATTCGCTGCTTCACTTGTGATGCTGACCAGCGCTGGTGCGGCAATCGCCGATAAAGATAACAATAAAGGAGTGGGGCAAGCCTGTAGGGGCTTGCCTAATCACGCCACATTGAAAGCAGCACTTGACGATGCAGTGAGTGCGGAGGAAAGCGGGCTTAATTTGCATATGTGGGCCACTTTAGTCAACCGTGACGGCGTGGTTTGTGCCGTAGCGTTTTCCGGCACCAATCGGGGTGCACAGTGGCCGGCCAGTCGAGTTATCTCGGCGCAAAAAGCCAATACCGCCAATTCGCTGAGTCTCGATTCTTCCTCAGATTCCGCGGGTTCCGGCAAACCCAATGGTTTGGCGTTATCGACAGCGAATTTATATTCAGCCGTGCAACCTGGTGGTAGTTTGTTTGGACTTCAAGAGAGCAATCCCGTTGAAACGGGCGCTGCTTACGGCGGAAACCCAGGCTTAAATGGTACTCCTCAAGATCCTATGGTAGGGTCGAAAATTGGTGGTGTTAATGTATTCGGTGGTGGCCTGGGCTTGTACTCAGTCGGAAAAACGCTGGTCGGTGGCGTCGGTTTAAGCGGCGACACCTCTTGTGCCGATCATAATATCGCTTGGAGAGTCAGACATAATCTGGGGCTTGACCACATTGTCGGCGTCGGGGGAGTGAGTGGCGATCCACAGCGTCCTGATAATATCATTTTCGACATTACCGCCAATCCGAACGGTGGTACCGGAATTAGCGCAGGAGGTTTCGGCCATCCCACCTGTTTAAATACCGATCTGAATACAGCGGATTTGCCTGCCGGCCAACCTTAATCATCCGCTTTAAAAGCAACGGCAAGCAGATAAGGAACTTATCTGGTGACATTATTTAACAAATAGCATGTTTATTGCTTGCTAAATAATTTAAGGTCTGTATAATAAGTCAAATCAATCGCGGGGTGGAGCAGCTTGGTAGCTCGTCGGGCTCATAACCCGAAGGTCGTAG
>Ga0123389_152033_pt1 | contig 27324 bp, 25 predicted proteins | sample T0HHNH4metaT_FD_89917 | JGI IMG/M metagenome (GOLD analysis project Ga0123389, IMG submission 89917) | Methane-oxidizing artificial microbial communities from Washington, USA to study methane cycling - T0-HHNH4 metaT (Metagenome... | ecosystem: Engineered > Modeled > Simulated communities...
AATGCCAACCTGAAGCGTGCTGCAAACGTGTTCCGTGCATCAGGCGCGACTGGCGTACCTAGCCTCATCATCAATGGCCAGTTCATCACCTCAAGCACCATGGCCGGCAACAACGATGCTGCGTTAAGAACCGTTGATTACATCATTAACAACATCCGCGCCGACAAAGCAAAAACCGCGAAAAAATAAAATGCATTAAATGGCAGCAATTTTCACATACGCTGCGTTTTAACTGCGGATAGCAACCCGTTTTTACCTCACTGTAAAAACGGGTTTTTTTATATATTCCAGAGTAAGGATTTTGTATGAAAGTTTTTATTACCGGCGCTTCCAGTGGCATCGGCGAAGCGATTGCCCATGAATATGCACAAAGATATAAGAACGAAAATATAATAATAGGACTCGTCTCCAGAAGAAGTGAGCACTTACAAAAACTAAAAATTGCGCTGGAAAGCAACCACCGCACAACATGTGCTGTTTATGCGCTCGATGTTCGCGATAACCAGGCGCTGGCACAAGCCGCCGCAGATTTCATACAGCAGCAAGGCGTTCCCGATGTAGTGATTGCGAGCGCCGGCGTCAGCAGCGGCACGCTGACAGAAAAACAGGAAGACATCGCTGCATTCCAGGCGGTCATGGACATTAACGTAATGGGCATGGTGCATACCTTTCAACCATTCATTAATGCCATGCGCAACGCAGGAAAAGGGCAGCTGGTAGGCATTGCCAGCGTCGCCGGAGTGCGTGGCCTGCCAGGCGCGGGCGCTTACAGCGCCTCAAAGGCGGCAACCATCGCTTACCTCGAAAGCCTGCGTGTGGAAATGTCACACCATAACATCGCGGTGACGACCATCGCGCCAGGCTATATCCGCACACCGATGACCGCCATCAACACTTACCGCATGCCGTTTCTGATGGATGCAGACGTGGCGGCACATAAATTTGTGAACGCCATTGAAAACAAACGGCGCTTTGTCGTGATTCCCTGGCAGATGGGCTGGGTAGCCAGGCTGATGCGGCTGATTCCGCCGGTGCTGTGGGATTTGCTGGCGAAGAATGCGCCGCATAAACCAAGGATTGATGTGGAGCAGTAATCAGCCGCAGATGCACACATATAAACGCGGATAAAACTTTAAAGTCTTAATTAACCGCCGATAAACGCCGATGCACGCCGATAAAACCAAACCCATCACTTACTCAATAATACTTGGTAGTCCAACTAAAACTGCGTAGTTCATAGAAATATAAATCTCTGTATTGCCATAACTAACGGCTCGCAATGACTAGTCTTATCGGCGTGCATCGGCGTTTATCGGCGGTTTAAAGAAAGTCTTTTATCGCGTAATCGGTTTGTAGCGGATGCGTTTTGGTTTAGCGCCTTTGGCGCCAGACTTGCCGCAAGGTTTTTCTGCGGCTTAGTTCTGGCGGACATGCCCTCACGGCAAGCTTCCTGCTTTTGCAGGTTAGCTTGGTGGGGACGCCCTCTACGGGCAAACGGGCACGGAAGGCTTTGTATCAAATTAACTAACAGGTTAACGCGTAATCGGTTTGTAGCGAATACGTTTTGGTTTAGCGCCTTCCTCACCCAAGCGCTTACGTTTATCCGCCTCATATTCCTGATAGTTGCCGTTAAAGAACGTCCATTGCGACTCACCCTCGGCTGCCAGGATATGGGTAGCGATACGATCCAGGAACCAGCGGTCATGCGAGATCACCAGTACAGACCCGGCAAACTCCAATAAGGCATCTTCCAGGGCACGCAGTGTTTCCACATCCAGGTCATTTGACGGTTCATCCAGCAGCAGCACATTGCCGCCGGAAATCAGTGTTTTAGCCAAGTGCAGGCGGCCACGTTCACCACCTGACAGTTGGCCTACGATTTTCTGCTGATCTCCGCCCTTGAAGTTAAAGCGGCCGATGTAAGCACGGGAAGGCGTTTCATAACGGCCCACCGTCAGGATATCCGAACCGCCTGAGATTTCATCAAATACCGACTTGTCGTTGCTCAGGTCATCACGGCTTTGGTCAACATAAGCCAGTTTAACGGTCTGGCCTATTTTCACAGTACCGCTATCCGGCTGTTCTTTGCCGGTGATCATTTTGAACAAGGTAGATTTACCGGCGCCGTTCGGGCCGATAATGCCGACAATCGCACCGGCAGGAATGCTAAAACTCAGGTTATCAATCAGCAAACGGTCTTTAAACGCTTTGCTTACGCCGTCAAATTCAATGACCTGGTCACCTAAACGCTCACCGGCAGGAATGAAAATCTCCTGCGTTTCATTGCGTTTCTGGTATTCGGCATTTGCCAGCTCCTCATAGCGGGCAATACGCGCCTTGCTCTTGGCCTGACGCGCTTTCGGGTTCTGGCGTACCCACTCCAATTCGGTATTCAGCGCTTTACGGCGTGATGATTCCTGGGATTCTTCCAGTGCCAGACGTGCCTGTTTCTGATCCAGCCAGCTTGAGTAGTTGCCTTTCCACGGAATACCATGGCCTCGATCCAGCTCCAGTATCCATTCGGCAGCATTATCAAGGAAGTATCGATCATGCGTTACCGCCACTACGGTGCCAGGGAAGCGCACCAGGAACTGCTCCAGCCATTCCACCGATTCAGCATCCAGATGGTTGGTTGGTTCATCCAGCAGCAGCATATCCGGTTTGGATAATAACAATTTACACAAAGCCACACGGCGCTTCTCACCGCCTGAAAGCGGGCCAATCTTTGCATCCCATGACGGCAGGCGTAACGCATCAGCCGCCACCTCGAGCTGGTGCTCGACATCGGAGCCGCTGGCCGCAATGATGTTTTCATACTTGGCCTGTTCTTCCGCCAGTTTTTCAAAATCCGCATCCGGATCTGCATAGGCCGCATAAACCTCTTCCAGCTTCTGTTTGGCCTGCATGACCTCACCCATGCCGGATTCAACCTCTTCGCGCACGGTTTTCTCTGCGTCCAGCTGTGGCTCCTGTGGCAGGTAACCGATGGAAATACCCGGCTGCCATTGCACTTCACCCTCAAACTCCTTATCCACGCCCGCCATGATGCGCAGCACGGTGGATTTACCGGAGCCGTTCAGGCCCAGCAAACCGATTTTGGCGCCTGGGAAAAAAGACAGCGAGATGTCTTTAATGATCTGTTTTTTAGGAGGGACGATTTTGCTCACGCGGAGCATGGACATTACATACTGGGCCATAACGAAACTTTACTGGATTACAAAGAGTGAAAGCTTAACAGAAACCAGGTCATATAAGGTAGCGCGCGCATCCCTAAGCAGGGCTTATGCGTATAATGTATTCACTTTAAATTAACCGGACAATCCACTTCAGTAGAATCTATGGCTATCAAATCAACAATATACAAAGTCGACCTGCAAATCGCGGATATGGATCGCCATTACTATGCGCAGCACAGCCTGACGCTGGCAAGGCATCCCTCGGAAACCGACGAGCGGCTGATGGTGCGGCTGATTGCGTTCATGCTCTACGCAAATGACACACTCACTTTCGGCAAGGGTTTAAGCGATGATGAGGAGCCGGATTTATGGCAGAAAGACCTGACCGGCGCCATTGAGCTATGGATAGATGTAGGCTTGCCGGACGAGCGCGAAGTACGCAAAGCGTGCGGACGTTCTGCGCAGGTCGTAGTCGTGCTGTATGGCGGACGCATTGCAGATATGTGGTGGGACAACAACAAAAAAGCGCTGCTGAAACAGCACAACCTGACCGTGATTAACCTGCCGGAGACGGATACCATTGCAGACATCGCATCACGCGGCATGTCGATAAGCTGCACTATCCAGGACAAACAGATTCTGCTCGGGCATGCCAGCGGCAGCGTAGAAATCAGCCCGGTTATCCTGAAGTAGCATATTCGATACAATCCCTGCCGGATACACGCACTCAGGGTGCGGATATAGATGCAACCGCCTTCATCTGCGAGTATCATGATTCGTATAGAACGATGTCACTGAATGCAGATCCGGAGAGATGATAGATGAGTGCAGCCCCTGTAACACCAAGCCGCAAAGAACTTGAGGATATCCATGCCTACTGGCGTGCCTGCTGTTATCTTGCAGCTGGCATGATTTACCTGCGCGATAATCCGCTATTGAAAGAGCCTTTGCGCGAAGAACACATCAAGCACCGCCTGCTGGGACACTGGGGGTCAAGCCCGGGCCTGGCATTCACCTACACGCACCTTAACCGCCTCATCAACAAATACGACCTCGAAGCTATTTTCCTTGCCGGCCCAGGCCATGGCGCACCGGGCATGCTGGGGCCTGTCTACCTTGAAGGCACTTACAGCGAAGTCTACCCAAACAAGAGTGAAGATGAAGCGGGCATGAAGCACTTTTTCAAGGAATTCTCTTTCCCCGGCGGCATCGGCAGTCACTGTACTCCCGAGTTGCCCGGCTCTATCCACGAAGGCGGCGAGCTTGGCTACAGCGTTTCCCATGCCTTCGGCGCCGCTTACGATAACCCGGACCTGCTGGTCACGGTCATGGTGGGCGATGGCGAATCAGAAACCGGGCCGCTGGCTACCTCCTGGCATTCCAACAAGTTCCTGAACCCGATACGTGATGGCGCAGTGTTGCCGGTGCTGCATCTTAATGGTTACAAAATCAATAACCCGACCTTGTTATCACGCATTTCCCACGATGAACTCGATCACCTGTTCAAAGGCTATGGCTGGACTCCGCATTTCGTAGAAGGCAGCGACCCGATGGAAATGCATGCCAGGATGGCGGAAACCATGGAGCAATGCGTGCTGGAAATCCGCCGCCTGCAGCAGGAGGCACGCAGCAGCGGCAAACCAGTGCGTCCGCGCTGGCCAATGATCATCCTGCGCACTCCCAAAGGCTGGACCGGCCCGAAAGAAGTGGACGGCCACAAGGTAGAAGGCTTCTGGCGTGCACATCAGGTGCCGCTAGGCGGCGTCATTGGCAACCCACAGCACCTGCAGCAGCTGGAACAGTGGCTGCGCAGCTATAAACCGGAAAAACTTTTCGATGCATCCGGCAGGCTCAAAGCCGACCTCAGGGCACTTGCCCCTAAAGGCACGCGCCGCATGAGTGCCAACCCGGTGGCCAATGGCGGATTGATCCGCAAAGAACTGCGCATGCCGGATTACCGGGATTACGCCGCCAGGCTGCCGGCACCGGGTAAGGTAAGCGCTGGCAATACACACGCACTGGGCGAATTTCTGCGTGACATCATGAAAAACAATATGGATAACTTCCGTGTGTTCGGCCCGGATGAAAACACGTCCAACAAACTGGATAGTGTCTACGAAATCAGCAAAAAGACCTGGCTGGCTGATTACCTGCCCGAAGACGCTGACGGCGGCGAACTGTCACCCGATGGCCGCGTCATGGAAATGCTGTCAGAGCACACGCTGGAAGGCTGGCTGGAGGGTTATCTGCTCAGTGGCCGCCATGGCTTCTTTTCCACTTACGAGGCCTTTGTGCATGTGATCGATTCCATGTTCAACCAGCACGCCAAATGGCTGGCCATGTGCAAGGCGGTGCCATGGCGGGCGCCGGTCTCATCGCTCAACCTGCTCATCACTTCAACGGTATGGCGCCAGGATCATAACGGCTTTACCCACCAGGATCCCGGCTTTCTGGATGTGGTGCTTAACAAGAGCCCTGACGTCACCCGTATTTACCTGCCGCCCGATGTGAACTGCTTGCTGTCCGTGGCAAACCATTGCCTGAAAAGCACCGATTACATCAACGTCATCGTGGCCGACAAACAGAAACACCTGCAGTACCTGGATATGGATGCCGCGATCAAACACTGCACCAAAGGCCTGGGCATCTGGGAGTGGGCGAGCAATGACGGCGACACCGAACCGGATGTCGTGATGGCGTGCGCCGGGGATATTCCGACCAAAGAAGCACTGGCGGCCGTTGTGCTGCTGCGCGAACATTTTCCGCAGCTCAAGGTTCGCTTCATCAATGTGGTCGACCTGTACAAACTGACCCCATCCCATGAGCATCCGCACGGCCTGTCAGACGATGATTTTGATAGCCTGTTCACTGTCGACAAGCCGATCATTTTCAACTTCCACGGTTACCCCTGGCTGATCCACCGCATGGCTTATCGCCGTACCAACCATCGTAACCTGCACGTTCGCGGCTACAAGGAAAAAGGCAGCATCAATACGCCACTTGAACTTGCGATCCAGAATCAGATTGACCGCTACAGCCTGGTCATGAGCGTGATCGACCATATTCCGGCACTGCACGTGGCCGGTGCGCACGTGAAGGAAAAAATGCGCAACAAACAGATAGAGTGCTGCCAGTACGCCTATGAGCACGGCGTAGACCTGCCGGAAGCCGGTGACTGGACATGGCCGTATTAAGGGCGCTTCTATCAATGCAGGGTTTGGGATGCAGTACAAGGCGCACGGAACGGAGAAACCGAGATAGTATACGGAATACAGCGAGGTTTCGAGTACCGCGCAACGCAGTAATGCGCCCAAATGGTTTAAGCAGGCAATCGGCTAAGCTGATGCTCGCAAAAAATGTATAGATAGGAGCGTCCTTGAGCATACTGACGATCAACTGCGGCTCCTCCAGCCTGAAAGCCAGCCTGTTTGCCAGCGACGGCAGCAGGCGCAACTTTCGTTATGAACATATCAGCGATGATAAGGCACACAGCCTGCACGATGCCTTTAAAAACCTGCTCTATGACCTGGGAGCTGATAAACCAGCAACAGTAGGCCACCGCTTTGTGCATGGCGGCGACATTGCCGATGCCGCCCGTATGATTGATGATACCGAACGCGCCCGCCTCAACAGCCTGATTCACCTGGCGCCTTTGCACCTGCCCAGCAACCTGCTGGGGCTGGAGCTATGCCACAGGATGTTTAAAGTACCTCAAGTCGCCTGTTTTGACACGGCTTTCCATGCCGGTATGCCTACGCTATCTAAACGTTTACCAATCCCCAGCAAACTGAACCTGCACCGCTTCGGCTTTCATGGCCTGAACTATGCCTATATTGCCAAAACGCTGCCTGGCATTATTGGTGCAATCGCCTACAAAAAGGTGATTGTCGCGCACCTGGGCAGCGGTGCCAGCCTGTGCCTGATGCAGAACCTGAAGTCTGTCGACACCACCATGGGCTACACACCAGCAGGCGGCATCACCATGGGCACGCGTAGCGGCGACCTCGACCCTGGCGTCATGGTAGAGCTGGCTAAACGCTATAGCCCCGACCAACTGAATAACATCGTGTTTCACAAAATGGGGCTGCTAGCACTCTCTGACGGCGAGAGTGCCGAAATGCAGGACCTGCTCGCCAGCCAAAGCGAACATGCCAAGTTTGCTGTTGAGTATTTCTGCCGACAGGTACGCGCTGCAATCGGCGCTTTAGCAGCCAAAGCGGGCGGGGTAGATGCACTGGTATTCACGGCCGGCATCGGTGAGCATGCGGCGGAAATCCGGCTGAAAATCTGCACACCGCTGGCATTTCTCGGCTTCAGTTTAAATCCTGAACTGAACCGTATCAATGCAAGCCAAATATGGCAGGCGGGCAGTAAGCCTGTAGTGATTATCCCTGCTGATGAAGAAATCATGATCCGTGATCTATGCCTGCATGCAATTGAGTAGATCATGATATTCAAGGCCATTATTCACTTTTGCATTGCAATCCTGTTGGTTCCCGCAGCCCATGCCGAAGCAGTCGCCCCATTAGCGGTTGTTGCTGCGCATAACAAGTGGCGTGCCGAAGCAGGCGTTCAAGCACTTAGCCACTCGCCCAAACTGGCTAAATCAGCGCAGGCCTGGGCGAACCATTTAAAACAATCACAGCATTGCACTATGCAGCATAGCAAGCCTAAAGGCAGCTATGGTGAGAATCTCTACTGGGCAAGCCCACTCATGTGGTCAGACGGCCGTAAAGAACTGCGTAAAGTTTCACCGACTGAAGTGATCGATAGCTGGGCTAACGAAAAAGATGACTATGACCTTGCACGCAATGCATGCAGAACCGGAGCGATATGCGGTCATTACACACAAATCGTATGGCGCGACACCGCAAAAGTCGGCTGTGGCATGGCGACTTGCAGCGATAGCCGTGAGCAGATCTGGGTGTGTCATTATTCTCCTGCCGGGAATATCGCAGGTGAAACACCTTACTGAATCATTCACCAGGGCCGGTATGAAAAGGCCGGCACCAATAAAAAATGCGGATATCATCCGTGTATTTTTTGCACTGTGGCCGGAACCTGCCATTCAGCGCCAACTGCATGCCATTGCTGAAGCATATCAGGTTAAATGCAATGCCCGTGTGATGCGCGCGGACACACTGCACCTGACTTTGCAATTCATAGGCAATATAAAACGCTCGCAACTGCCTAAGCTGGCAGCAGCGGCAGATATAGCCGCAGCTATAATGCCTTTCAGGCTTGAACTGGATACGCTTGCATTCTGGAAACATAATCGCATCGGCTACGCTACACTGGCCGCCAGAGAACCCGCACTGGAGACACTAGCCGCAACATTGCAGCGCGAACTTGCAGACGCAGGATTTACCGCGGGTGATGGCACCGGATTCAGCCCGCACGTTACACTGTTTCGCAACGTTGGACATATGTTAGCGCCCCAGTACTTTGCGCCTGTAGCGTGGCAAGTGAACTCTCTGGTGCTGGTGGAATCGGTCATGGCCAACCACGGGGCAGAATACAGAACCCTGCATGAATGGCCATTTGCAGCCTGAACACTATTCCTGCATCATCAGGCTGTTCCCAACGCAGTCAGTGCATCGCAATATGCCAGCCCATGCGCCGCAGCGACCGCCTGATTAGTGACTTTGCCCAGATGTATATTCAGGCCGTCAAGCAGGTGTTTATCTTCACGCAGTGCCGATAAACCTTTATCAGCAAGGGCCAGCACATAAGGCAGCGTCACATTATTCAGCGCATAGGTTGAAGTGCGCGGCACAGACCCCGGCATGTTGGCGACACAGTAATGGATCACGCCATCAAGCACAAAGGTCGGCGCATCATGCGTGGTCGGGCGAGAGGTTTCACAGCAGCCGCCTTGGTCAATCGCCACGTCAACAATCACGCTGCCGGGTTTCATGCGCTTTACGAGATCGCGGGTAATCAGCCTGGGGGCGGTTGCGCCCGTCACCAATACGGCTCCGATCACCAGGTCAGCGTTCATGCAATGCTGCGCTATTGTGGTTGCGGTTGAATAAACCGTATTGAGTGGCGTGCCGAAATGCTTTCTGAGCCCATGCAGGGTATCTACATTGCGGTCCAGCACCGTCACTGAAGCGCCCATGCCCAAAGCCACGTCTACGGCATTCATGCCAACCACGCCGCCGCCGATCACCGTCACCTTAGCGGGCTCGACCCCCACCACGCCCCCGAGCAGTATGCCGGAACCACCGTGTGTTTTTTCAAGAAAATGAGCACCGGCTTGGATCGCAAGGCGCCCGGCGACTGCGGACATCGGTTCAAGCAAGGGCAGCCTGCCGTTATCTGCGCTTACGGTTTCATAAGCGATGCAGCTAGCACCCGATTCAATCAAATCGTGCGTCTGCTCCGCATCAGGCGCAAGATGCAGGTAAGTGAACAGGATCTGGCCGGGTTTCAGGCATCTGCGCTCAACAGCCTGCGGCTCTTTAATCTTGACGATCAGTCCGGCACGCTCGAATATTTCCTGTGCAGTAGCCACGATTGTGGCCCCTGCAGCCTGGTATTGGGCGTCATCCGCACCGATCCCTGCACCTGCGCCAGTCTCGACCAGCACCTGATGGCCATGGCTTACCAGCTCATGCACGTTCGCAGGCACCAGTCCAACCCTGTACTCGCGCACCTTGATTTCCTTAGGTACACCGATCAGCATGCTTTAAGCTCCTCACACAATAATTCACATTGCCGGCAGAGCTATTACCGCTATTCCACCGTTACGCTCTTCGCCAGGTTCCTCGGCTTATCCACATCTGTGCCTTTAATCAGCGCCGCATGGTAGGCCAGTATCTGTACCGGTATGGTATGCAGAATAGGGGAGAGCACACCCACGTGGCGCGGGGTGCGGATCACATGCACGCCTTCCGATGCGGTAAAGTGGCTGTCTGCATCCGTAAATACGAACAATTCACCGCCGCGCGCTTTCACTTCCTGCATATTGGATTTTACTTTTTCCAGCAATGCATCATTCGGGGCAATCACAACGACCGGCATATTGCTATCTACAAGCGCCAGGGGGCCGTGTTTAAGCTCGCCGGCAGGGTAAGCCTCGGCGTGGATATAAGAAATCTCTTTGAGCTTCAATGCGCCTTCCAGCGCAATCGGGTAATGTATGCCGCGACCCAGGAACAAAGCATGCTGTTTATTGGCAAATGATTTCGCCCATTCACGGATTTGCGGTTCCAGATTCAGTGCATGCTGCACGCTACCTGCCAGCTGGCGCAACGCGCTTAAATGCTCCTGTTCTGCTTCCGCGCTCAGCAAGCCGCGTTGTTTTGCCAGCGTTGCCGCCAAGGTAAATAAAGCGACCAGTTGCGTGGTGAAGGCTTTGGTTGATGCAACGCCAATCTCGGCGCCGGCACGGGTGTAAAATACCAGTTGCGAAGCCCTTGGAATGGCGCTTTCCTGCACATTGCAGATAGCCAGCGTCAGGTTCTGACCGAGTGCTTTGGCATGTTTCAGCGCTTCCATCGTATCCAATGTTTCACCGGATTGCGAAATCGTCACGATCAGCTGTTTCGGATCAGGCACAGATTCACGGTAACGGTATTCACTGGCAATTTCAACATTGGTCGGCAGCCTGGCGATACTTTCCAGCCAGTATTTTGCCGTGAGTGCCGCGTAATAGCTGGTGCCGGCTGCCAGAATCAGGATGCTATCCACCTGTTTGAAGATTTCACTCGCGTTGGCACCGAATAATTGAGCAGAGAAACGATTGTCATCAATCAGCGCTTCAATCGTATCAGTCAGGGCACGTGGCTGTTCGTGGATCTCTTTCTGCATAAAATGCGAGTATGGGCCAAGCTCCATGCTCGCAAGCGATACATCGCTCATATGGATTTTACGCTCGACAATGCTGCCATCGCGGCCATAGATTGTTACCGCATCACGGCAGACATCCGCGACATCGCCGTCTTCGAGATAGATCACTTTGCGCGTGGCTGAAAGCACGGCTGAAACATCAGAAGCAATAAAATTCTCGTCTTCACCCAGGCCAATGAGCAATGGGCAGCCCAGGCGTGCCGTTACCATGTGCTCCGGTTCCTTAATGGAGACCACGCTGATTGCAAATGCCCCGGTCAGCTCGCTCACCGCTTTTTGCGTAGCAGCCAGCAGGCTCAGGTCCTGGTGGTAATAATGAATCAGGTGAGCGATCACTTCGGTATCGGTCTGCGAAGTGAACTCATAACCTAGTGCTTTCAGTCGTGTACGCTGCTCATCGTGATTTTCAATGATGCCGTTATGCACCACGGCTAGCTCACCTTTCGATACATGCGGATGCGCATTGCTCTCAGTGACGCCGCCATGCGTTGCCCAGCGCGTATGACCAATGCCCACCTGGCCATTCAAACCGACGTCATTGGCTTTTTCTGTCATGGCAGATACTCGGCCCACGGCACGCACGCGTTCGATGCCGGAGCCGTTCAGAACCGCAATACCGGCCGAGTCATAGCCACGGTACTCCAGGCGGCTCAGGCCTTCTATCAGCGTTGAAACGACGTTTCTATTTGCTACTGCACCTACAATGCCGCACATATTTGTTTATTCTTTCATTTTTTAGAGCGCGCTTCGAAGTGGCATCGAGTGCGTCATTTTAAAAAATATCAGCTTCGTCATTCTCGCGCAGGCGGGAATCTAGGCTGCTTTACATACTGAACTGGATTCCCGCCTGCGCAAGAATGACGGGATCATTAAGATTTCTGCTATTTCTTTATCTTCTGTGGTCGTTTCCAGCCGGCAATGGATTTCTGTTCTTTGGCGCGGCAGAACGTCAACTGCTCCGCCGGGGCATCCCTGGTGATCGTTGAACCCGCAGCAATCGTAGCGCCGCGGCCTATCGTAATTGGCGCTACCAGCTGTGAATCCGAGCCGATAAAAGCATCATCTTCTATCACCGTCCTGAATTTATTGGCACCATCATAGTTGCAGGTAATGGTGCCGGCACCGATATTGACGTTCTTGCCTACCGTGCTGTCGCCGACATAACTCAGGTGGTTGATCTTACTGCCGACATCCACCTGGGCATTTTTCAGTTCCACAAAATTGCCGATATGCGTTTCCGCCGCCAGTGTAGTACCGGGTCGCAAACGCGCATAAGGCCCGATACGGGCGTTCTCGCCGATATGCGTATCGTCAATATGGGTGAATGGTGCAATGTGGGTGCCCGCTGCAATGTCTGCATTCTTTATCACGCAGTTCGCAGCGATCTTCACATTGCTGCCCAAGGTCACGGTGCCTTCAAACACGCAATTCACGTCAATTTCTACGTCGCGGCCACAGCTAAGCGCTCCACGGACATCGAGGCGGGCAGGGTCTTTGAGAGTGACTCCTTGCTGTAATAGTTTATTTGCGATTCTGCTTTGATGTACACGTTCCATCTGCGCTAAATCTGTCTTGGAATTAATGCCGGTCACCGACCATTCATCTGACGTAATCTCAGCCACGACATCAATATTATCCTTAACCGCCATTGCCACAATGTCGGTTAAATAATATTCGCCCTGCGCATTGTGATTATCCAGCCTGGACAGCCATTGCGTTAGATTTGCATTGGGCATTGCCATGATGCCGGTATTTACTTCAGTGATCTTGTGCTGCTCTTCACTCGCGTCTTTGTGTTCCACGATCGCCGTTACGCCGTACATGGCATTGCGCACGATGCGCCCGTAACCTGTTGGGTCTGCTTTATTGAAAGACAGGATCGCCAGTCTGTTCTGCGCTTGCTTAAGCAGATTGCGGCATGCCTGCGCCTCTATCAGCGGTACGTCACCTAACAAGATCAGCGTGTCGGCGTCCGCATCCAGATGCGGCACCGCCTGCTGTACCGCATGGCCCGTACCGTGCTGTTCAGCCTGGTTGACCCAGATAATATTTTCATGTGCAAAAGCCTGTTTTACGATGTCGCCGCCAAAGCCATACACTACGATTATTTTGTGTGGATCAAGTGATTTGGCACAGTCAAGCACATGTCCTAATATCGGCTTGCCGCCAACGGCATGTAAAACTTTCGGCAGGTCTGAATACATGCGGGTACCTTTACCCGCAGCAAGAATCACAATGTTTAATTTGCTCATAATCAATCTGATAGCGCGCCGTAAAAGCGCATGGTCATAGTCAAAGTATAACAAAAAAGGCAGCCGAGGCTGCCTTTTTGCTTGTTACACCATCTGTTTCACAACAATTAGTGTGCTTTTTTACGTAAGCGCTCAATTGTCTGAATCTGCGCAACCGCTTCTGACAACTCAGCTTGCGCTGTTGCGTAATCGATATCTGAAGTCCTGTTTCTGAGCGCTTCTTCTGCAGCTTCTTTAGCTGCAAGCGCTTTTGCTTCATCCAGATCATGACCACGCACTGCCGTATCAGCTAAAACCGTGATTACGCCAGGCTGCACTTCAAGCAAACCACCTGAGATAAAAATCAAAGTCTCTTCCGCTTCATTGGCTTGCTTGATACGCAAAGCGCCAGGCTTGATGGTAGTAATCATAGGTGCGTGATTAGGGAACAAACCCACTTCACCGGCACTGGCAGGCGCAACCACAAACTCAGCTTCACCTGAGAAAATGCTTGCTTCTGCACTGACTACATCAATATGAACAGTATTTGCCATTTTTTTTCCTTAAAGCGTTTAACTAATTAACCAAGCAAAACTTAGTTAAGAGTCTTAGCCTTCTCAACAGCCTCTTCAATACCACCTACCATGTAGAACGCTTGCTCTGGCAGGTGATCGTACTCGCCGGCAACAATCGCTTTAAAGCCTTTGATTGTTTCTTTCAATGGCACGTATTTACCAGGTGCGCCGGTAAACACTTCAGCAACGTGGAAAGGTTGTGACAGGAAACGCTGGATTTTACGTGCACGGCCAACAGCCAATTTATCTTCCGGTGACAACTCGTCCATACCCAGAATCGCGATAATGTCGCGCAATTCTTTATAGCGTTGCAATGTTGACTGTACTGAACGTGCAACTTGGTAATGCTCTTCACCAACCACCAATGGGTCTAACTGGCGTGATGTTGAATCCAATGGGTCAACCGCTGGGTAGATACCCAATGAAGCGATGTCACGTGACAACACAACTGTTGAATCCAAGTGTTGGAATGTTGTTGCTGGTGATGGGTCAGTCAAGTCATCCGCAGGCACATAAACCGCTTGGATAGAAGTAATAGAGCCCGTTTTGGTTGAAGTAATACGCTCTTGCAGACGACCCATTTCATCAGCCAGGGTAGGTTGGTAACCTACAGCTGAAGGCATACGGCCTAACAACGCTGATACTTCAGTACCGGCCAATGTGTAGCGGTAGATGTTGTCAACGAAGAACAACACGTCACGACCTTCGTCACGGAATTTCTCAGCCATGGTCAAGCCTGACAAAGCTACGCGCAGACGGTTGCCTGGCGGTTCGTTCATCTGACCGAAAACCATCGCTACTTTTGATTCTTTCATGTCGTCAAGCTTGATAACGCCAGCTTCAGCCATCTCGTGGTAGAAGTCGTTACCTTCACGAGTACGCTCACCCACACCTGCAAACACTGATAAACCTGAGTGCTGCTTAGCGATGTTGTTGATCAGTTCCAGCATGTTAACGGTTTTACCTACACCGGCACCGCCGAACAGACCAACTTTACCACCCTTGGCGAATGGGCAAACCAGGTCAATCACCTTGATGCCGGTTTCCAGCAGGTCTACAGATGGAGATAACTCTTCAAATGTAGGTGCTTTCTGGTGAATTGAACGACGCTCGTCAGAATCGATAGGGCCAGCCTCATCGATTGGGCGACCCAATACGTCCATGATACGGCCCAAAGTGCCTGTACCTACCGGCACTTGAATTTGCGCACCGGTTGATTTGAATGCTGTGCCACGTGCCAGGCCATCAGATGAGCCCATGGCAATAGTACGCACAATGCCGTCACCCAATTGCTGTTGCACTTCCAATGTCAAACCAGCTTCCGCTTGGCTTGATGCGTCATCAATGATCAACGCTTCAAATACTTTTGGCATTTGATCACGTGGGAACTCAACGTCCACCACAGCGCCAATACATTGCACTACTTTACCAATATTTGCTGTACTCATCTTTTTTCCTCGACTCAAACGTACTGTTAGTCAGATATTACTTTAATTAAATTCTTTATCGCTTATGCAACCGCGGCAGCGCCACCAACGATCTCCGAGATCTCTTTGGTAATCGCCGCTTGACGCGCTTTGTTGTAAACCAGTTTCAGTTCGGCAATCACGTTCTTCGCATTGTCGGAAGCCGCCTTCATCGCAACCATACGTGATGACTGCTCGGACGCCATGTTTTCAGAAACTGCGTTGTACACCAATGATTCAATGTAGCGCACCATCAACTCGTCAATCACCGGCTGCGCTTCAGGCTCATAGATATAATCCCAATGGCCTTTTGCTGCGCCGATCTGCACAACACTCTTAACTACTGCACTGGTGCTCAATGCTTCCGCTTTATCTTCCGTCGGATGTGTACCTAAACGCTCAGCAGTCAATGGCAGCAACTGCTCCATTACCGGCTCCTGCTTCATGGTATTGATAAAGCGGGTGTAGCAGATATGCAGCTGATCGATTTCACCAGATGTATAAGCATCCAGCATCACCTTGATCGTACCGATCAGTTTATCCAGATGCGGTACATCGCCTAATCCGGTAATGTGTGATTTCACATTGGCGCCGATACGGTTCATGAAACCATAGCCTTTGTTGCCAATGGCGCTGACAGATAATTCCTTGCCTTCAGCTTCCCAGTTTTTCATCTGGTTCACTGTCATACGCAGCACGTTGGTGTTCAAACCGCCGCAAAGACCCTTGTCTGAGCTTACAACGATAATGCCGATATTCTTGGCCTGATCGCGTTTTAACAGAAAAGGGTGTTTGTATTCAGAATGCGCGAGTGAAAGGTGAGCTGCAACATTGCGGATTTTCTCGGCGTATGGACGTGATGCACGCATTCTATCCTGCGCTTTACGCATTTTAGAAGCGGCCACCATTTCCATCGCCTTAGTGATCTTGCGTGTATTCTCTACACTCTTGATCTTGGTTCTAATTTCTTTACTACCAGCCATTTTAGTGTCCTAATAGTTAGATATTAGTAAGCAGTTGTCGCTTTGAAGTCTTGAATAGCTGCTTCAAGTGCTTTCTCGTTATCGCCGCTTAAATCTTTGCTTGTTTCAATCGCATCAGCCAATGCTTTGTATTTAGAAGCAATGAAACCGTGCAACTTGCCTTCAAATGCCAATACCTTGTTGGTTGGAACATCATCAAAGTAACCTTTATTCGCTGCAAACAGGGTAATTGCCATGTTTGATACGCTTAACGGTGCATATTGTGCTTGTTTCATCAATTCGGTAAACATACGGCCGCGGTCCAATTGTTTACGTGTCGCTTCATCCAGGTCAGATGCGAACTGCGCGAACGCTGCCAATTCGCGGTACTGAGCCAGAGCCAAACGTACACCGCCACCCAGTTTCTTGATGACTTTGGTTTGCGCTGCACCACCTACGCGTGACACTGAAATACCAGCGTTGATCGCAGGACGGATACCGGCATTGAACAAGTCAGTTTCCAGGAAGATCTGGCCGTCAGTAATAGAAATCACGTTGGTTGGAACGAATGCGGAAACGTCACCAGCCGCTGTTTCAATTACTGGCAATGCAGTCAATGAACCTGTTTTGCCTTTAACTTCACCGTTAGTGAACTTTTCTACATACTCTTCGTTTACACGAGCAGCACGCTCCAGCAGACGTGAGTGGATGTAGAACACGTCACCTGGGTAAGCTTCACGGCCTGGTGGACGGCGCAACAGCAATGAGATTTGACGGTAAGCAACCGCTTGTTTTGACAAGTCATCATAAACGATCAATGCATCTTGACCACGGTCACGGAAGTATTCGCCCATAGTACAACCGGCGTATGGTGCCAGGAACTGCAATGCTGCAGAATCAGAAGCTGCTGCTGCAACTACGATCGTGTACTCTAAAGCACCGTTTTCTTCCAGTTTACGCACCACGTTAGCGATAGTAGAAGCCTTTTGGCCGATCGCAACGTAGATACAGGTCATGTTCTGACCTTTTTGGTTGATGATCGCATCCACTGCAACCGCAGTCTTACCTGTCTGACGGTCACCGATGATCAGTTCACGTTGGCCACGGCCAACCGGAACCATTGAGTCAACTGATTTCAGACCGGTTTGCACTGGTTGTGAAACTGATTTACGTGCAATAACGCCAGGAGCAACTTTTTCGATCTTGTCGGTCATTTTAGCGTTAACAGGGCCTTTACCATCGATTGGCTGACCCAGCGCGTTCACAACGCGGCCGATCAGTTCAGGACCCACCGGCACTTCCAGAATGCGGCCTGTACATTTACATGTATCGCCTTCGGTAATGTGTTCGTAGTCACCCAGAACCACAGCACCCACTGAGTCACGTTCAAGGTTAAGTGCCAGACCGAATGTATTGCCTGGGAATTCGATCATCTCGCCAGACATCACGTTTGAAAGACCGTGAATACGAACGATACCGTCAGTGACTGAAATTACCGTACCTTGAGTACGCGCTTCAGCACTGGTCGAAAAATTTTCTAATCTGCTTTTAATCAGTTCACTGATTTCTGATGTAGATAACTGCATTGCTTTGTCTCCTGTGCCTTAAGCTGTAAGCGTATAGGCTAAATTTTGTAACTGGCCTTTGACGGATGCGTCTATTACGGTATCGCCAACGATAATCTTGATGCCACCGATGATTTCTGGATCTACAGAAACACTAGCTTCAATTTTCTTGCCGAATTTTGCTTCCAAGCGCTTTACCAAATCCTTGGTATCTGCTGCGCTGATTTTAGCTGCAGCAATGATTTCTGCGTCCAATGTACCTTCGTCCTGCGCTTTGAGTGCTTCAAATGCGCTGTAGATTTCCGGCAGAATGGATAAACGGCCATACTCAACTAAAACCTTGATGAGGTTTTGCCCGTTTTCATTCAGTTTATCGCCGCACACCTTCAAGAAAGTTGCCTGCAGCTCGCTGCTCACTACTTTTGGGTCTTGAATATAAGCCTTGATTTGCGCGTCGTTTGCAACTGCAGCAGCAAAACCCAACATCTCAGACCATTTGCCCAGTGCATTCTGCTCGCGGCCTAATTTATAGGCAGCTACAGCATAAGGCCTTGCGATGGTTGATATTTCAGCCATGTGATTTTCCTTTATCCCTTGCCTGTTTCTCTAGGCCTTAAAGTTCTGCCGCGAGTTTCGCTAACAATTCGCTATGAGCTGCTGCGTCAATTTCCTTACGCAGGATTTTTTCAGCACCTGCAATTGCCAATGTAGAAACTTGTGCGCGCAAACCTTCTTTTGCACGGTTAACTTCCTGGTCAATTTCAGCTTTAGCGCCAGCGATAATACGGTCACCTTCAACTTTGGCATTACCTTTAGCTTCTTCGATGATTTGTGTGCCGCGTTTTTCAGCTTGTGCAATGATTTCACTTGCCTTTTGTTTAGCTTCAGTCAATGTCGCTTCTGATTTCTTGGCAGCCACTTCCAGAGCACTTCTGCCATCTGCCGCTGCAGCCAAACCATCGGCGATTTCTTTTTGGCGCGCTTCAATCGCTTTTAACAGCGGCGGCCAAACGAATTTCACTGTGAACCAAATCAACACAGCAAATGCGATAGCTTGTGCGATAAGTGTAAAGTTAATGTTCATTTTTGATCCATATTGTTAATCATAAAAGCACTAGTCATTAAACATCGTTTAATGACTAGTTGGCTTAATTTTGCTTAATTACCCAGCTTCAATTACTTGGCAACTACGCTCAATAATGGGTTAGCAAATGCAAACATCATTGCAAGACCAACACCGATAATGAATGACGCGTCGATCAAACCTAACAGCAAGAACACTTTACCTTGCAAAGCCGGGATCATTTCTGGTTGACGTGCAGCGCCTTCCAGGAAGCTAGCACACATAATACCGATACCGATACAAGCACCAGCAGCGCCCAAACCAATAATTAAACCAATACCAACGCCTGTGTAGGCTTGAATCAATGCTAATGCATCCATGTTATTACCCTCTCTAAAATTAAACTTACAATCAAACTACAACTAAAAATAAAACTACTGAATTACAAAAACGGTACTGCTTAAAACCTGAATATCTTAATGTGACTCATGCGCCATAGCTAAGTAAACCACTGTCAGCATCATGAAAATGAACGCTTGCAACGCAACGATCAAAATGTGGAAGATTGACCAGCCAGCTCCCAGGATCGCACCGGCGATAGTGCCCGTTACGCCTGTAGCAGCCCATAGACCCAACAGCAGGAAGATCACTTCACCGGCGTACATATTACCGAACAGACGCAATGAGTGTGAAAGCGGTTTTGAAACATATTCAATCAGATTGAACAGGAAATTAGCAGGCCACACCCAGATTTTGGTACCGAATGGGGCACAGAATAACTCATGGATGAAACCGCCCAGGCCTTTGACCTTGATAGCAAAGAAAATCATAAGAATCCATACAGACAGCGCCAACGCGAATGTTGTATTGATGTCTGAGGTAGGTACCGCACGCCACTTGGCATGCTCGCCACCAAAGAATGAAACGAGGCCGGCAACCCAGTCAACCGGTAAAAAGTCCATGGAGTTCATTGCGAACACCCATAAAAACACGGTCAAAGCGGTTGGGGCGATGAAACTGTGGCGATTGCCGTGGAAAATATTCTTAACCTGGTCATCTACAAAACCGAACACCAGTTCAACAAAGGCCTGGCCGCGGCCAGGAACACCGGCAGTAGCCTTACGCGCCGCCAGCCACACCAAACCCATCACCAATAAACCCAGCGCTACCGACATCACAAAAGTGTCAACATGCAAGGTCCAGAACCCAGCACCTTCATTGATAGGATGCGCATTAAAACTTAAATGGTGCTCGATATAACCTGATGGTGTAAGAGCGTGTTCAGCATGTTGTGCGTTATCTGCGTGTTCTGTGGCCATAATCCAATATTTTTCTAAAAACGGTTGTTTAAATTACACGTTTAACTTACTGAGGGCTGCGCCGGAAAAAAGAGCAGCAGCCGCCAAACCTGCAATCAGTGCAAACGGCACCAACTGCTTAAAAACTACAAAGATGATAAACAAAAGTACGATTATCACCAGAATCTTTACTGCTTCTGCCTTGAGCAAATTGATCAGGATTGCCGAAGCTTCATTTTTATTTTTGCTGCGTCTGGCAACCATTGTTGCCGCATACGCACCAACAATCACACTGGCACCACCCAAAACGGCGGACAATCCTGCATTTAACCCCGCCAGAACCAGCGCAACGACAGCCACTGCTGCCGTAGCAATTGCCTGGATTTTAAGCATCTTACTAAAAACATCTGTTGTATTTGATGCTGACAATGACTTAAACCCAATTAATTTAAACACTATTTATTTACAAACGCGTGAAATATCAGCTTTAGCGTTCGACACAGACTTGCTTGCAGAGCAATTTGCACCTGCTTCAGGTAATTCAAAGACCGTGCATTAGCTAGCAAAGACCGCGATTTTGAATTATTAGCACTTTTTAGTCAAGGGTTAAGTTAAGTAAATTAAACACTTAGCGTAAAAATACGCAACTGCTGCCAGATTTACAACCCAACCCTGATTGTTTTAACGATTATTTTTCACAATCTCGCCGACAAACTACTAATGCGATATTTTGGCGATAATTTCATCCAGCTGGTCAAGACTGGCATAATTGATTTTCAAGATACCTGCGCCGTTAGCGCCAGCTTTGATGGTCACTGCAGCACCCAGGCTGTCGCTCAGCGACTCCTGCAGGCGCAGGATATCCTGGCTCGCATTCGCCTTTTTGGCGCCTGTCAGCCCAGCTTTAGCAGCAGGCTTTTCATGCTCGTCATGATGTTTTTTAACCAACCCTTCGGCATCACGCACTGACAAGCCGTCATACACAATCTGTTCCGCCATCAGCACCTGCTGCGCGCCATCCAGGCCAACCAGCGCACGCGCATGCCCCATATCCAGCTTGCCATGCATCAACATATCCTGCACAGGAGTGCTTAAAGTCAGCAGGCGCAACAGGTTTGACACTGCAACGCGTGACCGGCCAACGGCCGCGGCCGCTTTTTCATGCGTCATGTCAAACTCATCAATCAGACGCTTGATCCCTTGCGCCTCTTCCAGAGGATTCAGGTTTTCACGCTGAATGTTCTCGATCAGTGCCATCGCCAGTGCTGCTTCATCTGCAATTTCGCGCACCAGCACCGGCACCTCTTTTAAACCGGCACGCTGGCTTGCACGCCAGCGGCGTTCACCGGCAATAATCTCGTACTGCTCATCCGCCAACTGGCGCACCAGAATCGGCTGCATGATGCCTTGTGCTTTAATGGAATCGGCCAAGGTCTGCAAAGCCGCTTCATCCATATAGCTGCGCGGCTGGTATTTACCCGGACGCAACTGCTCCACTTTCAGCATCAACAGTGAATCAGCCTCGCCCACACTGCCCATATCCCCAGCAAGCAGGGCATCCAGACCGCGCCCCAAACCTTTTAACTTAACCATGTGTTTTCTCTTTGCGTATATTTTCTTTATGGGTAATTTCCTGCGCCAACTCCATGTAAGCTAATGCGCCTTTAGAACTCTTATCATAACTAAGCACCGGCACGCCGTAACTGGGAGCCTCTGCCAATCGAATATTACGTGGAATCACCGTTTTGTAGACTTTATCGCCAAAATGGCTGATCAACTGTGCCGACACTTGCTGCGCCAGCATGTTGCGGTTATCAAACAAAGTGCGTAGCAACCCCTCAATCTCAAGTGTCGGGTTCAAATGCGCGCGCACTTTTTTAATCGTATTCACCAGATCCGACAAGCCCTCCAAAGCATAATATTCACACTGCATGGGAATCATGACCGCACTGGCAGCCGTCAACGCATTGACCGTAACCAAGTTGAGGGCAGGGGGGCAGTCCAGCAATACAAAATCATAATCGCCGCTTATTTTTGCAATTGCAGACTTTAAGCGGTTCTCGCGTGCCAGTTCATTGACCAGCTCGACTTCCGCCCCTGCAAGCTCGCGATTTGAAGGCGCGATATCAAAACCGCCTTTTTCGCTGTTAACCACAACTTCCTGCAACGACTTCTCACCAATCAACACATGGTAGATACTCAATTTCAGGTGCGCCTTATCAATACCGCTGCCGGTACTGGCATTGCCTTGCGGATCAAGGTCAATCAACAGCACTCGTTTACCCAGGCTAGCCAGACTAGCTGCCAAATTGACACAGGTTGTAGTTTTACCCACACCACCTTTTTGATTGGTAATTGCTAATATTTTCATGTTATTTTTCTAGGCTTTCAGTATTACGTAACCAGCGATTTACGAAACCCGCTTAAAAAGATTTCTACTGCAAACACACTACCTTACTAAAGAATCTATTCCAGAATGATCAAGTGCCGTTCAGCATCCAGCCCGGCCACTTTCAATACTTTAATATCCACTGGCCGCAATCCGCTCTTATCAAACTCATGCTGGGGCACGATACCTTTCATTGCCAGCCATCTTCCACCATCTGCCAGCAAATGTTTTGTCAGCTTTACAAACAGGCCGATTTCCGAAAATGCACGCGAAGTAATCACATCAAACTTCTCGGGCATTTCTTTACTGGGCACTTCCTGATCTTCAATACGGCCATGTATCACATTGAAATTAGCCAGGCCCAGCTGCGCTTTTGCCTGCCGCATAAAGATCACTTTTTTCTGCACCGCATCAATCGCCGTTACCTGCAACCCCGGCAAACAGATTGCCAGCGGGATACTGGGCAGGCCGGCACCGGCACCCACATCAAGTAAGCGCTTACAATCAATGTAAGGTAATACGGACAAGCTATCCAAGATATGCAGCGTTACCATTTCCATCGGTTCCCGCACTGCGGTGAGGTTATGTACCTGATTCCACTTATAGATCAGCGCAACATAATCAAGCAGCTTCTGCTGCTGCTCAACCGTCACCTGCAAACCCATTTCCTGCAAACCGGTTTCCAATTTTGCACGCAGCTGTGCAAGGGCGTCAGGTTTCAAGTTGGCAGGCATGCTCTTATTCAAACCAGGTGCACTCATGCCGCATCCCCGACATCACCCGGCGCACCATCCAGATTGGCTGCCTTAGCGCGTGATTTACGCTTCAGGTATACCAGCAGCAATGAAATCGCTGCCGGCGTAATGCCTGATATACGACTAGCCTGGCCAATGGTTTCCGGCTTATGTGCATTCAGCTTTTGCTGCGCTTCGATCGGCAGGCCGTGAATCTCACGATAATCAAGGTCGCTCGGCAACTTAGTGTTTTCCTGGCCGCGACTGCGCGCAACCTCATCTATCTGACGATCAATATATCCTTGGTATTTGGCCGCAATTTCAACCTGCTCACGCACAGCAGACTCCACCTCACCCAGACCTATCTCACCCAGTGACAACACCTGCTCATAACTCACCTCTGGACGGCGCAACAATTCAAACAAGCTATACTCATGCTCAAGTGGCTTGCCAAAAACAGACTGCATTAATTCTGCGCTCAGATTGGCCGGCTGCACAAAAGTCTTCTTCAGACGCTCCTGCTCGCGCGCCACTGCTTCCTGCTTCCGGCTAAACGCTTCCCAACGCACATCATCCACCAGGCCCAGTTTACGGCCGATTTCCGTCAAGCGCATATCGGCATTATCCTCCCTGAGTTGCAACCTGTATTCTGCCCTGGAGGTAAACATACGATACGGCTCACTGACACCGCGCGTAATCAGGTCATCTACCAGCACGCCTAAATAAGCCTCATCACGGGCAGGGCACCAACCCTCCTTACCTTGCGCATACAACCCGGCATTAGCACCGGCGAGCAAACCTTGGGCAGCAGCCTCTTCGTAACCGGTCGTACCGTTGATTTGCCCTGCAAAGAACAGGCCTTGTACAGACTTTGTTTCCAGCGTGCTTTTTAAAGCGCGCGGATCATAGTAATCATATTCAATCGCATAACCCGGACGTAGGATATGTGCGTTCTCCAAACCTTTAACAGAACGCACCAGCGCCAATTGAATATCAAACGGCAAGCTGGTCGAGATACCGTTCGGATAAATCTCGTTGGTCGTTAAACCTTCCGGCTCCAGAAATATCTGATGTGATTCCTTATCTGCAAAGCGGTGGATTTTATCTTCCACGCTTGGGCAATAACGCGGCCCCACACCTTCAATCACGCCGGTATACATCGGCGAACGATCCAGGCCGCTACGAATAATCTCATGCGTACGTTCATTGGTATGCGTAATCCAGCAGGGGAGTTGTGCAGGGTGCTGTGCAGCATTCCCTAAAAATGAAAACACCGGCACCGGGTCATCCCCAGGCTGCACGGTCATGACGGAATAATCAATCGTGCGGCCGTCAATACGTGGTGGCGTACCGGTTTTTAAACGCCCGGCTGGCAAGCCTATTTCACGCAAGCGTGCCGCCAATGATATGGAAGGTGGATCACCGGCACGACCGGCACTGTAATTTTCCAAACCCACATGCACCAGGCCACCCAAGAAAGTACCAGCCGTCAGCACCACAGATTTTGAGGCAAAACGGAGACCTAATTGCGTGACCACACCGGCAGCGCGCTCACCATCCAGAATAATGTCATCAACTGCCTGCTGAAACAGCCACAGATTTTCCTGATTCTCCAGCTTGTGTCTAATAGCAGCTTTATATAATACACGGTCGGCCTGCGCGCGCGTTGCACGCACAGCAGGGCCTTTGCTGGAATTTAAAATCCGGAACTGTATGCCTCCCTGATCTGTTGCCGCCGCCATAGCGCCACCAAGCGCATCCACCTCTTTAACCAGATGACCTTTGCCAATGCCACCAATACTCGGGTTACAGGACATTTGCCCCAAAGTTTCAATGTTGTGCGTGAGCAATAGGGTCTTCTGCCCCATGCGCGCAGCAGCTAGCGCCGCCTCAGTTCCGGCATGTCCACCGCCCACTACGATTACATCAAAAATATCAGGAAAATTCATGTTTTAACCACAAAAATATCTATAAAACCAAGAGTATGAAAGTTTAACGCAATCTCGTTACAAGGTCATGTAAAACGATGTTTTAAATAACTGTTTCACGTGAAACAACACGTAAATTACAACAATGAAACAATTTCTTAACAAAATTTGCATAAAATGTATTCCAATAACTTTACGGCGCGTTAAATTGGTTTAGAATTAACAGAGTTACATTACCAACTACTCAATACATTCTAATAAAGCTGGTATCTTTATTCACACTTCGGAGAATTAAATGAAAAACTTAAGTATTGTTTTGGCTGCCTTGTTAGGCTTTGCTGCATTCTCAGCATATGCTGATGTAGATAATGCAGTTAAGCTGCAAACCAGATACAAATCATTCGCTAAAACCGCCAACCCAGAATACGGCAGCCCATCAGCTGTTGACGGTAAACTATTCTTCAACCGCAAGATCAAAGGCGCCAACGGCAAAGAGACTTCATGCTCATCATGCCACACACAAAACCCAGCTAACGAAGGCAAGCACATCGTTACCGGTAAGAAAATCGCTCCATTATCACCTAACGTAAATCCAAAACGCTTTGCAGATGTTGATAAAGTTGAAGAACAATTTACTAAACACTGTAATGAAGTAATCGGCGCCGATTGTACAGCCGCTGAAAAAGCAAACTACATCGCTTATCTATTAACTGAAAAAACACCAACAGCTAAAAAATAATTAGCTACTTGCGCTGAACATTGCAGGGTTGCATTAGCAATAGTGCTACCCCGTTAATAGGAAGCAAAATTAAAAAGCAGTGTTTCACGTGAAACACTGCTTTTTTAACGCCCAATAACAATATCACCACCCATTCCGCATTGCGCCCTGCAATAAACATATACTGCCAATATACTAAATTTACCTGGTCAATATTAATCCGACTATTCGAAAATACTCCAGATTGAGCAGGGAAGTCATGGGTAATGTATACAAAATCGGACAGATTGATGAGCCGAACACCATGCATATTCTCCAACCACGTTCCACGTGAAACATATCAAACCAACTTTACACGACAACAATTAAAGGCCTATACTGGGCTGTGAATTACAATGTAGCGTAATTTACCTACACAACCTTATATTTGCGTTGAAAAACCAGAAAATTTAACATTGCAACAGTTTTATAATAACCAATAAGGAGCATTACCATGGCCGGTAAATTCGAATTAAAAGTAGCTAAAAATGGGCAATTCCACTTCAATCTATTAGCTGGCAATGGCCAGGTGATTCTACAGTCAGAGATGTATGAGACCAAAGCCAGCGCACTTAACGGCATTGCCTCTGTCCAGAAAAATGCCCCCGATGACAACCGCTACGAACGCCTGGTATCAAAATCCGGAAAACCGTACTTCACGCTAAAAGCCGGTAACCATCAGATTATCGGCCAAAGCCAGCAATACGAAAGCGAAGCCTCGCGTGACAACGGCATTGAATCCGTCAAAAAAAATGCGCCGGAAGCGCAGGTCATTGAAGCCAGTGCATAATTGAAAGGTAGCTAGAAGATACAAATAAACTCGGCAGTAATAGCCGAGTTTATTTGCCGATACAGAATTTAGAGAATATCTCGCCAAGCAAGTCGTCTGGAGTAAATTCACCAGTGATGCCACCAAGAGATTCCTGCGCCAGCCGCAACTCTTCAGCCACCAACTCAGCAGAATCCATCTGATTACCCGCCAATTGCAAATGCGCTTCAACCTCAGCCAGAGCCTGCAAATGCCTGGCACGCGCCATAAAAACACCCTCTGAATTATTCTGATACCCAGCCAGCTTCAACAATTGCGCCTTAAGCAATTCAACTCCAACTCCGGTTTTTGCAGAGAGGTAAATATGCGTTGCCTGATTTTTTTCTTCAATCAAAGCCGGTTCTTGGGTCACATCTATCTTATTATGCACCCAGATTTTGGCGATTTCTTGCGGCAACCTATCTAAAATCGATTTTTCAGTCTCGGTAATGCCATGGGCTGCATCTACCAATAATAATGCGATATTGGCCGTTTCTGTGGCTCGCCAAGTTCGGGCA
>Ga0123389_132104_pt1 | contig 27257 bp, 24 predicted proteins | sample T0HHNH4metaT_FD_89917 | JGI IMG/M metagenome (GOLD analysis project Ga0123389, IMG submission 89917) | Methane-oxidizing artificial microbial communities from Washington, USA to study methane cycling - T0-HHNH4 metaT (Metagenome... | ecosystem: Engineered > Modeled > Simulated communities...
GGCGTCCGCTTGCTTCAAAATCGCCAGAATCTGGCTGTCACTAAATCGTGAGGTCTTCATGTAAAACTTCCTTCGTCTGTTACGAGAAAATTCTACTTTTAAACGCTGCTTTTTTCAGGGGGGATTACCCAGTGATAAGGGCAATTTGCTCGCCTAAAACCGGACACTCAATTGGGTACAGGATGCCTTAAATAGTTGAAATTGGAAAGTTGTCTCGACCGGCAGGTAATGGCCGTTGTGACTCGGCCATAATGTCGATTTGCTTACCGAATACCTGCCATTCGGCTGATTCACTGGATATATAACTCTTAGTAACTCCGCACCCCTAACTATTGACCTTATTGGTGCAACGTGACAGTCAAAAATGGGTGGGAATTAGCCGGCTCAAAATCGGTAGCAGTCAAAAATAAACGACTGCTACCTCATTATTTAACGCTAAATTTCGGTCTGTTCCGAAATTTCTAGTGCGTCATCAACCTCTATTCCAAGATAACGTACAGTACTTTCAAGCTTGGTATGACCCAACAATAGCTGGACAGCTCGCAAGTTTTTTGTCCGACGGTAAATCAAGGTTGCCTTTGTCCGGCGCATCGTATGGGTTCCGTATGCTGCTGGATCAAGACCGATTGACGTCACCCAATGCTCAACAATGCGAGCGTATTGCCGGGTTGAAATGTGTGGTGATTCATGAATTCGACTAGGAAAAAGATATTCATCGGATTTCAATTGAGCCTGGCTAATCCAGTTTGCTAATGAGTCTCTGGTTTGTTCGGTTATCTCAAATTGCACCGGACGATGGGTTTTCTGTTGCATGACCATTGCGCGAGATGATACCCGGCCGCCTTGAGCCACATCGCAGACTTTAAGCTTCACCAAGTCGCACCCTCGGAGTTTGCTGTCAATGGCAAGATTGAATAACGCTAGTTCCCGTGTGTTTTTGGTCATCTGCAAACGGATGCGTATGGCCCAGATTTCTTTCAACTTTAAAGGCGATTTCTGGCCAATCAACTTACCTTTGTTCCAAGGGGCGTGCCGATTCCGATTGCTTGGATTTTCCTGATTCATGACGAACTCCTAATGCTTGTTTAAGGAGACTTATTGTCATGCTATCGCGTTGATCACACGGAAATCACCAAGCGTTTGCCAACGCTTTGTTGATGATGCCCTATCCATAATCCACGAATATCGACCCTACGGGTGATTTTTTAAACCAGTTTTCTCCGGCTGCAGGTTTTACACTTTCATTAATCTTCATTGAATGAGAGCGTGTCATGCTATTGAGTTTAACCAAAGTCACACCGGCGCGAGGTCGGGGCAGACCAATACCACTTATACCCAGTCATATCGCGCTATTGATTGGCATCGTATCCAGTTTTTCAAACGAGTTAAGCTGGGCGGCTGAAAACCAGTCAAGTGAGCGATCGGCCAGCATCCTTTCTGCCAAATCTTTACTGCAAACCACGGTATGGGGGGACGTCGCTGCACGACATCAACTGGATCCCTATGTCTTGTATGCAGTAGCGTTGATCGAGTCGAAAAATCATCATCAGAAAAACAAAGTAACACCTTGGCCCTGGGCGCTAAATCATGCCGGCAAAGCCATCATTACAACGAATAAACAAGACGCTATTATCCAGCTTAAACAGCTGCTGAAGGAAGGTAACCGAAATGTCGACATCGGCATTATGCAAGTCAATCTGCGCTGGCATGGCCACCGGGTTGATAAGCCCGAACAGTTGCTCGATCCAACGACCAACCTCGAGATAGGCGCTGAGTTGCTCGCCAAAGCGATTCAATCATCGCCAGATAACTTCGCCTTGGGTGTAGGGCGTTATTACAACTGGAAGAATATTCCTGCCGCCATTGAGTATGGCCAAAATGTCATTAACCTAGCAGCGCATATCAGAACGATCATTTAGACAGGTCATTTGAATGGACAATGATTTGTATAACCTCAACCTGGATTACTTGCTGGTGGCCAAAGGGATGATTGCCGCCGGCGATGCGTATAAGGCTCAGTTTTATCTTGGTTTGCCGACAGACGCCATTGAAATACTCCGCAATATGTCGATCAAACAGCTGAAAGCATTGGCTGGAAGCGACTATCTAAAATTTAGTCCTCGAATCAATCCCAGTCACTGGCGAGAATTTATTGAAATACAAACATTTGCCACAGATTCTCCAGAACATCGGGCCAAAGAATTATTATCGATACTAGCCCAGGATGGCGCATCATGAGGCGCTCGCACCCTTACCAATTGCAGTGGTACGAGCATTGGCTGTTATATGAATTGCTAAAGCGAAAATTACGCACTTCGATCGTCAAAAAAATCATTTCATGCCTGGGCGACAAAGATTTACAGTACATTTATTATAAGCTGCACCGAGAAAGACCTCTGCCCGGAAAGATCCCTAGCCTCGATTCGATCACCCGGTCCCGCGAAGCATTTTTGTATGTGGCCGTATTTGCGTCTATTTATCGTTGTGCCAGTCAACGTAACGTGAAAACCGGCATTGATATCAATGCTGTGATGTTTGCCTGGGATTGTTTCTGTAAAACCTTTCCTGGTCATATTAGTGAGCGACGACCTTTCAGTAAAATCAGACCCGCTAATTTCACTGAGGCCTGGGTGATTGCTGAGGCTATCCAAACTGGCATGGCAGAATTGCGATACTGCAGTCGATGTCATCATGATTTCGTGATCTTCTATGACAGCAATTATCAGCCCATCTGCCAGGTGTGTGCCATGAAAAACGTATCAAGTACATGACAACCGTTTGAATGATGCTTGGCATGAGCATTCGAGACATTGGGACATCGATTTGAGATCGTCTTCTCTATCTTATGGCGCAACCCTTCGCTGATGTAAGGTTTTTATAGCGTTTGATAACCCAGTAAAGCAAACTTTGCAAATTCAAGAATTCTTTGAAATCCATGCCTTATATTAAAGAATGCTTTAATATGTTGGCGAATAATTAAAAAGAATTTAAATATCATGCGCAGCACTGGCGATTACATCACCTCTACAACTTTGGGCGAGCCGGTGCGGGCGTTTGTCCCGCATGCCTTACCGCCGATCAATCCCGCTTTGGCCGTCGAAAGCTTTGCGGGGCTGAATCATAATGCGGAGTTGGCCTTGGCAAGGTTATCGGGGGTTTCCGGCCTAGTGCCATCGGTAGATTGGTTGTTGTATAGCGCGATCCGAAAGGAGGCGTTACTGACCTCACAAATCGAGGGCACACAAGCGACGTTAACCGACTTGTTTGACGATGAAGCGGGCTTTGCTGTCAGTAATACCGACGATGTGGAGGAAGTGACCAACTATCTCCGAGCATTCCGTCTGGTGCAGGAAAACCTGCGCGCTGCCGATGGCTTGCCGATCAGTGTCCGATTGTTGTGCAATGCTCATCAATTACTGCTGGATGGAGCGAGAGGTACGGGTAAACAACCCGGCGAGTTGCGCCGTTCGCAGAACTGGATTGGTGGTACCCGGCCCGGCAATGCGGCGTTTGTGCCGCCACCGGCGGAAAGGGTTGCGGATTTGTTGGCTGATGTAGAACGTTTCATTCATGCAACACCGTCTGACGGGTTACCGCCATTGGTAAAAATTGCCCTGGTGCATGCCCAATTTGAAACCATTCACCCGTTTCTAGATGGCAACGGCCGGATTGGTCGCTTGCTGATTGCGGCATTAATGGAGCATTGGGGCTTATTACCAGAACCCTTGCTCTATCTTAGCGGCTACTTGAAACAACATCAGAGCGAGTATTACCGCCGTTTGTCTGCCATCCGTAGCGAGGGTGACTGGGAAGGATGGGTGTCGTTCTTTTTGGAAGCGGTGGCGGTGGCCGCGACCGATGCCGAACGCAATATTGTGGCAATTGCCAGCCTGATCACGGCGGATCGGCGGCGCCTGCTGGCTGCGACGAAAGTCGGTCCGGCCAGTTATCGTTTGTTCGAGCTTTTGCCTATGATGCCGCGCTTCAGTATCGAACAGGTGCGCCAGAAACTGAACACAACCTTCCCAACCGCTACGGCGGCGGTCAAGGTTTTGGAGGAGCTGGGTATCGTAGTGGAATTTACCGGGCTTAAAAAAAACCGCAGTTACAGTTACCAGTCCTATATCGATTTGTTGGCGGGCTGAGGGACATGAATCGAAACCCACTAGATTTTGATGCTAAAGCCTTAGACAGCAAAGTACCACTCTTAAAGAATGAGTTTGTTTGCAAACTCTGATTCATAAATCGAGTGTCAGAAATCTAAATTCGTTTCTGACAAATTGCAAATGAAGCAAGGCGTGCTCAGCGCTTAGAGACAATATAAATGAGCCCTCAGTCTGAGTCAGACTGAGGGTGTAAATAGATCAACCTTAAGGTAAAATAATCCAATAATTTCAATATCATGACTTGGAAATTCTGCAATATCGACGTACGATAATCGCACCAAGATATTCGGGAGCTAATGATGTCATCCTCTCTATCAAACCGATTTAAAGGCCGAGCCACGATTCAGCAATCGAACGTCCATTCAGTTTTTAGCGGACATCATGCCACTGTACATTGCCATGACTGTAAACGCTCTATGGTGCCACGAGTTGTCACTTACTATGGCCAGCCACTGAAATCGATTTGCCCGTTTTGCGGAAGCACGTTTGCATCGTTCCCATCGGGTTTTACGCGATTTATCCAATCCAGATATTCAGATGTTCTTTCCTTTTTAGTTCTTCAAAAGCTGGTAACTATAACGATATGTCTTGTAGTGCTATGGTTTGTTGCTGACTGGGGAAACCTCCCAGATAACATCAGTTTGTTTGCAGCATTCGGAACGGTGTTCTTTCTTGCGTTGATATTGGCTGAATTAGTATTTCAGGGAGTCGAGCGTATGGCAGCCAAGTTTCTTCATCAAAGTAATTACTATTGGGCGATATTGGTATTAGTTTCCATGTTTATTGCCCATGAGTTCCCGGCGCTAGCTGGCTATGTTGCTCTATTTTTCTTTATGATTATTGCTCGTGGCTTTGTTGCTGTCTTTATCCTAGCCTGGAAAAAACCAGTAAAATCCACCTTTCAATAATTGATCAGCCCACGGGCTCGATTATATTGTCCTATCTGGTCGATCAGATCCTGTCTGTTTTGGCCAGCTGCACTTCTCAATAATTTAGCGATAGTATTGGCTTCATTTTCGCCTTCTTCATTTATCATCTTCTGCTTCGCTTCCCCCAATCCACCAGTGTTTTCACTACTCACAGCGATCCCATCAAAGGCTTCAAACATAGCAGCACGATAATAAGCTTGCTGACTTGATGTCAGCTTGTCGGCAACTTTATTGACTCTTTGATCAGCCCAGGCTTGCGTAGCTTGAGCGAAACCAGGATAGGACTGGGATGCCGCGTGTTTAAAAGCGTCCCAATTTCCAGCACCTCTTGACTGCGCTTCATCATAACTATTATTGAATTGTTTCAAGTACTCCTGTCCAGCAGCTCCCATGGCTTCAAGATTTTTAGCAGTACTGTAGACTCCACCGCCTATGTAGTTGTAAGACAACTCTGCAGCAGAAGGCGTGTCATTGGCCGCAGCCGCAATCGATTGCCTAAAATGCTCTGCCTTGACATTCGCCAATTTCCCAAAGCCTTCTTTTGAGTTTTGTTCACGCTCAGCCAGGTTACGATCATGTTGTGCTTCGATACTGGCCTCGCCGCCGGCAATTTTCCCCGTCGCTGAACGAATCCGTGTCTGCGTACGCTGTTCTAGCGATTCGGTTTCAACGCGTGGGTCTTTAAGCTGAGCCTGTTCGACTGATGTCTGAACCTTGCCAGTTTCAGGAGCATTGGTTTTCAAGGTTTCGTTCCGGTTGGCATTCCACCTTTGATCGGCCTGCGGCGCATTAAAGGCATCGCCCAACAGTTGGTAACCCGAGATGTGTGCTTGGTGCGATTGTTGATCATCCAGCGTGCGGTAACTGGGTGACGAGAAGCCGGTCAATAACGACATGCCAGCGGCGGCATAGGCCTGATCGGCATCGCTAATCCAACCGGCGGCTTTCCATTGCGAGGCCAGTCGCTGCGTATCACCTCGCAAGCCATATTGATCGAGGGTTTGATCCAGGCGTTCCATCAAGCCAGGATCATGCGCGATTTTGTATCCCGTTTCCGCCGCACCGAAGCTCGCTTGCGTTCCGAAGCGTTGTTGAGCCGATAAAGTTTGTTGATAGGATTCGCTGGCGGATACCGCGTCGGTTGCGCTGTGTTGCAACGAGGACAACGATTGATTTTGTAGCCCCATTGAGGCGACGTTTCGGGTACCGGTCTGCGCATCCAGTGCCAGGCTTTTAGCCAAGCCGGCTTGATAACCCTGACTGTCATTGACGGTTTGACTGATGTCGGCGGCGATGGCATCGGACTTATCCTGACCGACTTTAAAATCATTTTGTAGTCGCCCCGAAATCGCTGCATTCAATTTATCGTTTGAGGTCTTGCCGCCGGCATTGGCACTGCCAGCCACCAGCGCCGAAAAGTGATCCGCAGAAATACCAGTATCCGCATGCTTCTTGGCAAAAGCTTCGCCAAATTGACGATTATAGGCATCGGTATAACTGGAACTGCTGGCGATTTGATTGCCCAATGAACGACTATCAAACGCATCGCTGCTGATGCTCGCCGACTTCGACGCCGTGGACGACACGCTATGCATAAAGCTATTGGTGGCTTGCTCGGACGCTGAATAGGCAGATGAAACGGCCGCGCTCATGTCCTTCCCGGCGGTAAAGGTCGGCAGCACCTTGTCGACCCCGGTTTGAGTAACCGCCGACAATGGACTGTATTGATGCTGCGCTTGCGCATTCAAGACCGGCGCCGGGCTGACCACATCCGGCGTAGCGATTTTCTCGTTCACATAATCGCCACCGTCCATCCGTCCCAAAAAATGGGTAGCAGTCACTGCCCCGCGATAAATCAGCATCAAGGTGATGGCCGGCGTCGACGCGGCCAACATGCCGCCAATCGACAGCCATTGTTGCAACTCCATATCCAGCTGGTAAATGCCCATCATTGACGGCAAATTGTAAGTCGCCGTAGTCAGTGCAGCCATTTTGCCTGCGGCCGACATTTGGATGAACAGATTGATCACCGCCAAAATCGGCATCCACAATTGGATCCACAGCAACATCGAGAAGTAGCCGATATTCATCCGGATGCCGACATTGCCCAGCATCACCACAAAGGCCATGATCGGTGCGATGGCATAACTCAAGCCTTCGATGAAGGCCATCATCGGTCGGACGATCTTGGCAAACAGGGTTTGTTCGGCGGCCCATTGGGTGTTGCGTTGCTGGATGGCTTGCTCGACCATCGCCGCTTTGTTCCAATGCAAACCGTCTTCATGCCGGCCGATCACGCCTTTCTCGAACATCGGCAGGATCGCCGACATCAGCATGTAATCGGCGGCATCGACTACGCCGGGTCCGGCCAACGCATCGAAGGCATCCTGGATTTTCGGCACCGTATCGCCTGCCGCCGGTACGCCCAAGGTCGGTTGCAACAACCCTTCCAGCGCCGTCGCAAAATTTCCATTGGCCACTACGCTCAAATCGGCCCAGGCATCGGTACAGGTTTTGGTTTGCGGTTGGCCACCGACATAGATTTGGGTCATGTAGATGTCGGAATCGAAGCGGATGGCATTCAGGGGATCCGCATCGCGTAAGATGGCATCCACCGATTTCTGGTTTAAATCAACACCGGTCAACGTGCATTCACGCACATAATTGGCAAACGAGGTTTCCATGTCGCTACCGGCATTCGGCACGTTGGCTGCGCCTAAATTCACTCGCGACAACAGATTCTTCCGTACCGCCGTTAGGGTCTGCAAGCTGTCGGCAAAGCCATTGCCGGTCATCGACGGTGTTCCAAAGCCTTGTTCGAATAACCGTGTCGTACGATAACCCATGTTCGACATCACGCTGCCTACGACCGCCGGCCCCAACGGTACGTTGTCGACCACTACCACGCTGCCAGTATAAGCATCCTCGATCGACACCCGTACCGACGGCGCATACAGCATCAACCACAACACATAGGCCAGCAATAAATCCTGATAGCGAATGCCTCGGCCATCCCATTGCAACAACGCCCTGAGCATGACGATGATGACGCCGATCAAACCGCCGACGGCCGCCGCGGCACTGTAGTCGCCGGTGCCAGAGATCATCGCAATCGCATTGAGGACAGCTTGCAAATAGGCGGAATCGCCCACGGAAAAGATTTCAAACATGGGCGATTGCCTTTAAAGAAATAGGGTAAAACCAAGACACGCCTACGATTGATAGAAAGCACCAGTAAGCGAGTCTTGTAGTGCAGTTCGGACAGAGGCTCATGCGGTTGACTCCATTAAGGCGTCGGCCAAGCGGTGCCAGACGCCGGCAATTGCGCCACGGTGCCATAGTGTTTAGGCTTCACGGTGGTCATCAATTGTTGGTAAAACGCCATCAGGGTTTGCGGATTACCGTAGCGACCGGCGATGGTGACGTATTCGTCCTGGATTTGCTCCCTTGCATCCTTCAAAGCGTCCATCAACAACTTGGCATAGGCGTGGTCATTCATATGTGCCGCAGTCTGCACAGCGTTGAGCAAATCGTTGACAATCAGCTGCGCCAATTCCAGGGCAATCACCGGTGCCGCTTCTTCGGCCCAGAGTTTGGCAATGCCGGCATCCTCCCTAGCCAGGTTATGGATCATGCCGCCGATGGCATCCGGCACGGTTTGCATGAAGGCTTTTTCGCTGTCGGTGATTTGACCGCTGTTGGTCGAGAATTTGTAGAGTAGTCCGTTGCCGGTATTGGCCGAACCCAGCAGAATTTCCATCACCCGTTGCTTCAAGCCCACCAGATTGACGTTCTGGACGATGGGTTTCAGACACTGATCGGCATCATGACCATCGCTGCAGGTATACATCCTGACGGTTTGATAACTGTTGCCGGCGTCGTTGCCGTACATCAAATCCTTGATACGCAACACCGGCGGCGGCGCGCTAATGGCATTGTTTTCGCCTTTGCCGTCGGGCGCGGCTTGCGGCGCATCGACGATCACCGTACCGGAAATGCTCATCGCCGCTTCCAGCAAACTGTTGCCACCAAACCTAAACCAACCGCCGGCATTTTGATTGACCAAAGCCCGCCAAACCAGATTGCCTTGGATGACCTTGGTCATGTCGGTGGGATCGTTTTGTTTGATTTGTTGCACCGGATCGCCCAAGGTACTGGTATTGGTCCAACTGGAAAACACATCCGAAATGCCTTGGGTAAACGAGGCATTGGACAGATTGGTTTTACTTTGCAGATCGAAGGCTTTGACAGTGTCGTTGACCAAACCCTGAGCCAACCTGCATGAGTTGCTGAACATCTGGTTCATTTCCTGGATTTTCTTTTGCAGGTCGGTCATCACCGACGCACACCAGGGACACATGGCACCCACGGCCAACTGAAACGCATACCCTGCGGCATTGCCAGCCACATTACGCATCAATTGCACAAACTGGTTGAAGTTGATGAAACTGAAGCTACCGGCAAACAAGTCGATCCCACCGCAGCCGGCGCTGAACGACGGCGGCACGAAGGAAACCAGGTTGGTATTGGTGATGCCGTTGCGCGCCACCAGGCTGCCGCCGGTAATCACGCCGCGGCGCTGTCCTAAATGGGCGGTCGGCGCCGTAAAATTGGTCATGGTGCCGAACATGCTATCCATTTCCTGTTGCAGGTCGGCATAAGCAGGAACGGCACTCTCAACCAACAGAATCAATACTAATACCTGGCGATATGGGTAACGATAGCGAAATGAAAACGACATCATGGCGTACTCCCGAGATGCGCACTGCGTTGCAATGCCTGGATCAGCGATAGTGGATCTTGAGTGACCGCAGGGCTGATGCTACCGGCGGCCGGTAACAACATCGGCGTGTTACGGATGCCCTGAGTGGTTTGGTATTGGGAGGCATCGATCCAACCGGCTTCCTTGGCCGCCAGCAGAATCCGACCGGTAACTTCTTCTAACGACAACGCGCCTTGCGCCAACGGCACAATCTGCTTGGGCGGTTTCATCAGAAACAGTGCCGGGGTTTGTTCAACGCCCAACATTGCAGCCTGACCGTTATCACGTTTGAACTGACTGAAAAAGCCGTTCGGCATCGGTAAACCATCCAGCGACACAGGATAAATCTTGAATCCGTAGGCGTTTTCCAGCATCGCCAGAATCGGTGCTTGTACATGGCAATAAGGGCAATCAGATCGGAAGAAAAACAAAATACCGGCTTGGGCGGCAATCGCTTTCAAGGCTTGTTCGGCCACCACGCCGGCCTGATGATTGGCTTCATTGGCGGCATAGGTTGCCACCGGTCGGCGCACCGTTTCGTCGAGTTGCGGATCGGACATCACCACGTAGCGCGCAGCGTTGGTAAACCGCTCGGCTTTATCCATCATCACCCGCTGCAGGTAATAAAACGCCGACACATTCTCGGGACTCGGATCGTCGATGGCCTGGTTCAGGTAATGCTCCAAGTTTTGCTTCAGCCAGGCTGAGGACAGTGGCTGGGGTTCTGCAGAAGGCTGGACTTGTGTTTTGGGTTCAATTTCAGTTTGAACGACGCTGGGCGGACTGATGTCAGGCTTGGGTTTTTCCTGATCGGCTTGAGTTTCCGGTTGGTTTTTTTTTACCGGCTCCGGCAATACCTCATACCAAAACCAGCCGCGTTGTTTGTCTTCGAAATACGACGCAACCGGTCTGTCGACAGCCTCATCAGCCGAGGCGGTCAATGCCTGCAGCAATAACGTCATTAACATCAACAGTACGAAGGGATATGGGTTCATAGCCCTATTGTTACACCAGTCACCTGGCTATTCGTGTGCAATAAAAGTCAAATTCGACCTAATTTGTACGACAGGGCAATTTTTTTTACCTTGGCTGCAATAAAGGCCGATTTTGGCCTTTATTGTCAGTCCATCGGTTTTTACCTCGCCTAGAATCCGCGGCAGGTTTTGATCAGACTCAGCGCATAAACCTGTGCAGGATTTCCGTTCGGCGGTTCCCTGATCTATCAGGGACATTCAGCGAACATTTTCAGTCATTGGCAATGTGCCGTGTCTAAACAGGGACAGGCCGATAAACCGGTTATCAGGGAACATCGATGTCAACCTGGCCATGTTTCGCAGAACATATCCCTAAGTATTCAGGGACGCGGCGTCTAAATGTCTGTACAGGTTTTTGGCCTCAGCCCTGTGTCAAACCGGACCCCCCCAAAAAAAATCCCTCAGGGACGACCACTCTAAATCCCTGAAGTTAAGTATTAGGAAAATTCATGAAAAGCGACGATAGCGAGAAAGAATCCTTACTGCCGACTGATGCAGCCATCCCAGTGTGGCTGGAGAGTAAAGCGGAGCAATTGCATGCCCACGCGCGGATGTTGGTGGATGATTACTGGCGACAAATGAATCAGCGACATCAACATGTGACCACCCAAGAGCGCGGGCATATTGGCGTTCGGATTCGTCGTCGTGAAAGTCGTTTGTCGTTTAGCATCGAGTGGTACCGGATGGCCACCCTGCGCCAAAAGGGTCAAACTAAACCGATTTGCCAATACCTGAAAAAAGGTCCTGGCTATCGCTATCCCCTGCAGCGGATCCTGAAGGGTGAACCCGACTGGGAGCAGCAACTGGTGGAAACCTTGGAAAACGAATTCGCCGATATCCGTAAACAAGTGGCCCTGCTGGGTACACTGCGCGATGCCTATTGGCAGTTTCAAAAAGCCATGGCAACGGGCTCGCACTGAGTGTCGATGACGCTGCTGATGGGCAGACCAAGGCCCAAAGTTATCCACAGGGCAGCGGCCCTATATTTAGATTAAAAAAAGATTATAAATAGATTAGCACCCGATTTTTTAGGTCGTTGAAAATCGCTGTAGGCCACGCCAATCGTGACTTGCAGCGATTCCAAAAAACGCACTGAGCGTCGGTCGAATGCCGTGTAAAACGTCGGCCGAATGCCGTGCTTTTTGTCGGTCGAATGCCGTGTCTGTCGGCCGAATGCCGTGCCACCGTCGGTCGAATGCCGTGTCCGTGTCGGTCGAATGCCGTTAGTGCGTCGGCCGAATGCCGTATCGACCGAGCCAAAATAGCGTCGGTCGAATGCCGTGCTTTTTTTCAACCGCTGTTGCCCTGTAAATACCGTTGCTGGCTCGCTGTGGGGTGTTTTTTAACTTTGACGGTATCCTCGCCGATCTCAAAGCTTTCCAGACTACCGCAGTCGACCAAGGCTTCCAATGCTTTGCGTAAACGGTATTTGAAGTCACGCAGGGTCGTGGCACTGCTGCCGCTCAAACGGTGGATGGTGTTGATTTTCAACGGATAGGGCGCTGCATGTGACGACATAAATCCCTGTAACCAGAGTGCCAAGGGGTGTTTACGTAATTTACGACGTTGCTCGAACTCGATGTAGGTGTAGCCGTCTTCAAACAAGCGCAGCATGGATTCGGTCACTTCCACCACGTAGCGATGGGTCACTTCATCACGGTGATACCGTAAGAACCCTTTTTCGCCAAAGGTGTCGCGGCCTTGAAAGGTGATTTCCACAAAGGCGCCGCCTAAACGCGCCATGGATTCCTTCAACCATTCGTGCTGACTTTTGCCGGTCGATCGGCCTAAAGCCATCAGCAACGCATGCGCACTGAAGGTCACGCTAAAGCCCGGCAATTGCGTTCTGGATAGATGCACGATCTGCATCCAGACGTCCAGATCGGACTGATTGAGCTGAACGCCGAGATAACGGACTTCGATCCCCTCGACTGCGGCCAATAGGGTACGTTTTTTGTACGCTATCCGCTCATTGCCCTGCACCCCGGCAAACAAGGCGCTGCGCAAACAGGCATTCGGCGTGCCGCGCATACCGGCAGGCCAATGCGGTAAAGTCGCCAAGGGTTCGACTTTTGTGGGTTTGGATTTTTTAAGGGCCACCAGTTTTTGAAAGCGGTTGTCGAGATTGCCTAACGCGTCGTTGCTTGTGATAGTCATGACGCCCCCTTATTTCAGCAGACTACTGGGGTTGCAGGCATGCTGTAAGGCAGCCCGCATGTCTGTCGAGTCGATCAGCGCGCGTTCCTCAAGCGACAGGTCGAGCTGATGATGGCAGTATTTTCGCCAGGCGCGTTCCAACTGGGATGGGTCGTCGATCTGCGTGAATTCGATTGAATCCGCAAAGCTGTTGTCAGGGTGTTTGGGCTTTGCAACGGTATCGGCATCGTTTACGGCCCGCCAGGGCTGATCCACTTGCCTGACAACATGCTCTATCGACGCGGTCCGTAGCGCCGAACCGCCTATTCCGCCAGTCTGCCAGGCACTATCCAGGTGCCAGGGCTTTTTGGAATCAAGCATCATCGATCCGATGACGATTTCGTGAATGTGTTCATCCACTGCACTCGGCGATGCGCAAGCCGTGCACAGCGCCAAGCCTACAATCGGGATAAACGAGCGAATATGAGGGGGGATGGTGTCAATGTTCATGCTGCCTCCAGACGAATCAGAAAGCGCAGTACATTAATCACAAACTTTTCTGCTCTTCGTACAATAAAGGTCGAATTTGACCTTTATTGTACGAAGGGTCCAAAATTTTTATGTCACGATGCGGCGCCATGGAAAACGCCACGTCATCTTTCATCCAACGTATCAGTCAGCGTCTTTGGGGCGATAAACCGGCTTTGGTCAGTGCACCACCGGCATCGTCTGGCGAGGAGATTCCACGTTATCCACCATTCATGAAGGGGCTGCCGGCGGCATCGGTAGAGCGTGTTCTGGCCACCCAAAGCGAGCTGATTCAATCGATAGAGCAGGCATTGGCATTGCCCGATGCGTTATATCAGGCGATTGCACTACCGGTCATTACACGCTATGCCGCATTCAGTCACTTGTTGCCGGCCTCCGAATCACATCACCATCGCGGCGCCGGTGGTTTGTTTAGGCATGGCCTTGAAGTCGCACATTGGGCGTCCCTGGCATCGCACGGCTGCCTATTTGCAAGCGACGCCACACCCAAATCCCGTAAAACCTTGGAGCCGCGCTGGCGATTGGCCGTGTGTTTTGCCGGCTTATTGCACGATATTGGTAAACCTGTCTCCGATATCGCTGTTACCGACAGTCAGGGGCTGCACACCTGGAATCCCTGTGACGAAAATTTGATCGACTGGGCGGCACAACACCGTATCGATCGTTATTTTTTGCGCTGGCGAGAGAACCGTCATAAACGCCACCAACAGTTTTCGGCACTGGTTATCGAGCGGGTGTTAACGCGTGAGTCGCGTGCTTACCTGCTGGAACCGGGACCAGAAATCATGCAAGCGCTACTGGAAACCTTGCATGGTCTGGATCGCGGTAGCAAGCTCTATGAGTTAGTGGTTACCGCAGACTGCAAAAGCGTGGAACGCGATTTGAAAACCCATGCGCATTCGGTCGATGCGGCGTTGGGGATGCCGGTCGAGCGGTATCTGTTCGATGCGATGCGGCGCTTGATTAAATCAGGCCAGTGGCTGGTCAACGACAAAGGCGCCAGAGTATGGCGATTTCAATCCGGTGTGCATATTGTTTGGCGGACTGGCGCGCAAGACATCGTCGGTTTGCTGGCCAAAGACAAGGTGCCCGGTATTCCGCGCGATGAAGATACCTTGGCGGATATTTTGATCGAACGCGGTTTGGCGATTCCCAAACGCGATGCCGCAGGCCGCCAGTACCGCTATTGGCGTATGAGACCGGATGGCTTGGACGCCGTGTTTTACATGCTGCGTTTGGCATCGTTGGAGTCGATATTCAGCAATGAGCCGCCGGCCGCGATCGAAGGATTTGAAGTTGAGGACGAGGAATCTACTACACCAACCCAACCAGGAACCAAAGACCAGGCATTGCCGGAAAAGACTGAAGCAGTCAAATCTCGCAAACCGACCAAGCCTAAGCCGGTTTCGCAGGCACCATCAACCGACCACGAGATGCCAACCTTGGCGGCCATTCCCGATGGCACTAGCCAAGAGCAGGTCCCGTTATCCCCAGTCTTGCAGGTTGAATCGGATACCGGTGATACCGACAAACCCACCCCCCTTGTCGATGACGGATGCACGCCGAGCGTGGATGGCGATACCAAGTCTTTAGCCGACCCTCAAGCGGACATCGTGACTGAGCATACCCAATCCCAATCCATCCAAGACCCAGAAGTCTTATGGCTCCGCAATCATGGACAGGCCGGCGCGTGGCTTATCGAAATCGCGAACCGGATTAGTCAGGGGCAGTGGTCATGGAACGGCGACATCTTCGAAAAACAAGGAAAATGGTTATGCCTATTTCCAGATGTTCCGCTAAAGCTTCAAGTTGAAAGCGATGTGTTCATTCAAGGATTGGTCGATCAAAACTGGTTAGTGACCGATGTTCTGTCTCCGATGCGGAAAGTGCAAACCTTAGGGCAGCAACGCGTCGTACAACTGGCTGAGGAACCTGCGCAGAGGCTATTGCGCATGATAGGCGCTTTACCGGTTCAAGCATCGAATGCCACACCAACTGCATTGCCTGCTGAAAATGTCGAAGTCAAACCAGACAAGCGTATCGATCCCGTCAATCCATCGACCCTTCAAAAGCCCACCCAGCAGCGAAACACAAAAGCCAAACCACGCAGTCACAAGCAACCAGCAGAACCCCCAGTAACGTCGACAACAGTCATGGATTCAGTCAAACCAAGCATTAACGACGGCATTCCGAGTGTGCAACCTGGGCAAGATTTTCCGGCAGTGGGCGTGTGGATCTCGACACTGCGCACCCATCCCGATCAGCAAGACGCCTGGATCACTGTTTCTGATGACGAACTTGGGGTCTACCTGGACGGACATCCCGACTTGAAACGCTACGAGTTCCTACGCGAAATCAGTCAGCATCCTGACTGCCAAGTGCTGGGACGTGGGCAAGGCATCAAAGTACGGATCAAACCATGAAATCCGATTACGACTACCAATTTCCCTGGCGGCCCATCTTCGAGGTGTATGCCATCTCGGGCTGGCTAGGCGGTGCCGGTTTGGCGCATTTCACGAGTCGCTGGTCGGGCTTGCCACGCGAACCCTTCGACTGGTTGATGACGGCGTGCGGGGTCATGGCGTGTTGGCGATTGTCGCCGGCCTTGAGTCTTTGGTACCGCAAACGCCGGTTGCGACAGTTTCGGTTCCAATACCTGGATGCCGAAAAGCTTGTCACCCTGGTGAATCGCAACCCCGAGGCCTTGTGGTTCGGTTGGGGATTCGATTGGGTGCAAAAGCATGCGCAATTGGCCTATGAGATTTTGAAACGCGATGTCTCGACGCTGATTCCCAGCGATCATCAACGGATGGGCTCGGCCTGGATACATGGCCTGGAAGTGTCCGAAGGCGACATTCGTCAGCCCTTGCAGCATACCGCCGGCCATACGCTACTAGTCGGTACCACCGGTGCCGGTAAAACGCGCGCCTTTGATGTGTTGGTGACCCAAGCGGTATTGCGGGGCGAAGCGGTGATCATCATCGATCCCAAAGGCGACAAGGATTTGATGGCCTGTGCCAAACGGGCTTGTGCCTTGGCCAAGCGCCCGGATCGCTTCGTGTATTTCCACCCGGCGTTTCCGGAAGACAGCGTGCGTCTGGATCCCTTACACAATTTCAACCGGCCTTCGGAAATCGCCAGTCGCATCAGCGCCATTTCGCCTAGCGAAAGCAGTAACGATCCCTTCAAGGCCTTTGGTCAAAAATCCCTGGATAACGTGATTCAGGGTTTGATGGTGATCGAGGAACGGCCAACCCTGGTCAAACTGCGCCGTTACCTGGAAGGCGGTCCTTCGACACTGGTGATTCAAGCCTTGGAACGCTATTTCGACAACAACCTGGGCCATTGGCGACACGAGGCGCGACCTTACCTGAAGAATGCCAAGGACATCGATTCCAAAGCGTTGGGATTGGTGCGGTTTTACCGAGAGGTCGTGCAATATCAATTGCCGAATCTGGATTTGGAAGGCTTGTTGTCCTTGTTCGAACACGACCGAGCGCACTTCAGCAAGATGGTCGCCTCCTTGATTCCGATCATGAACATGCTGACCTCGGGTTCTTTGGGGCCTTTGCTGTCACCCAATCCCCACGACGTGGATGATTTGCGTCCCATCACCAATACCGGCCATATCATCGAAAAGGCCCAGGTTGCTTACATCGGCCTGGATTCGTTATCGGACGGCATGGTGGGTAGCGCCATTGGATCGATTCTGTTAGCCGACTTGGCCGCTGTCGCCGGCGATCGCTACAACTACGGCGTCTCGGATAGACCCGTGAATGTGTTTGTCGACGAAGCCGCCGAAGTCATCAACGATCCCTTCATTCAGGTGTTGAACAAAGGCCGCGGTGCCAAGATTCGCTTGTTCATCGCCACCCAGACTTTTGCCGACTTTGCCGCCCGCACCGGTTCTCAGGACAAAGCCCGGCAAGTGCTGGGTAACGTCAACAACCTGATTGCCCTGCGCATCATGGATAGCGAAACACAGCAGTACATCACCGACAACCTGCCAAAAACCCGCTTGAAATACATCATGCGCACCCAAGGCGTAGCGACTAGCGCGACCAATCCCACAGTGTTTTCCGGCAATGTTGGTGAACGCCTGATGGAGGAAGAAGGTGATTTGTTCGCACCGCAGTTACTCGGACAACTGCCGGACTTGCATTACATCGCCAAGTTATCCGGCGGCCGCATCGTCAAAGGTCGCTTGCCGATACTGCAATCGGAACTGGACCGACAACAGAATCGCCAAGGTGCGAGCTCATGACCCGCAATCTGTTGTTCAGCCTGATGCTTTGGCTACTGGAAGTGATCCTGGTGGCCAGTTTTGTGTCCGACCGCTGGACGCGCGAACTGCAGCGTGCCGAAGATCAGATGATGATCGGTTATTTTGGCGCCGATAAAGAATCACAGATCAGCCACACCGCGCAGCGCTGGTTTGATCGCTTGTTCGTCACCACCGGCATCCGCGACAGCGTGTTCCGCTACTTCATCCCCACCGAGCGCGAACGGCAGATGTCCAAAGGCTTCGAGGATGTGGGGCGTAACGATTTGTTTCCCTTTATCGAAAGCCGGCTCAACGTACTGTGGGACACGATCTATCAAATGATCAAGCGCCTGACCACCGCCTGCATCTGGTTACCGTACTTGGCAGCTGCCTTGCTGCCGTTTGTCGTCGACGGACTGGTGCGGCGCAAGATCAGCCAGACCAACTTCGATTACCCCAGCCCCATGGCGCATCGCTACAGCCTTTATCTGATTCTGGGTGCGCTGTATCTGCTGCTGGTCAGTTTGACACTGCCGTTTCCGATTCCACCGCAAGCTGTGCCAGTAGGTGTCTTTGTCGTCACCTACGCCGTCAACGTACTGTTGGCCAACACGCAAAAGCGGGTGTAGGTGTTCCATGAATGTCATCTGTTTTCTGCACGGCATGATCAACACACATCCGGCGCATAACCCCAAACGTGTTTTACCCCTCAACCTCAACACAACCCAGGAGCATTATCATGTTAAACCGTTCTATTAACGACACCGCTACGTCGGATCCTTTGGTTAAATACATTACGTTAACCGCTAAGAAAGTCGCTCTGTACCCAACGTCGCCTGAGCTCGATTCACTTTTTCGAGCGTTTATTGAGTCCTGTATTGCAAATAGCCAGGACGATATTTTGGTAAGCGCTTTACGACAATCGGAAGGTTTGCACGTATTTTCGCTATTAAATGAGCGCATTGTTTCGCTCGCCGAACGGATTCGGGTGAGATTGCCGTCTATGCCGAATGCAGAGTCGATCGTATTCGCCATCCCGATGGTCATCGAGTCCCATCCTGAAAAGGCTTTACCTAAGCGTATTGAAGACCCCGAACGCATTAGACAATTGCTTCAAAGCCATGGGCTGATCAACGATAGACAAGCCCTCGCCATTCACGACGAATTATTCACCCTTGAAGACATCAACTGGTTACCTAGCCAAATTCGCCAGATCAACCAGCAGTTGATCGAGCAAGCCGAAGGCGAAATTCCAACATCGGAATCACGCCGTTCTTTTGTTATGAAGCCCTCGGAGAATCCGGAGGGGGACCTCATTTTGCGATTCCTGGTGGGTGTGGTGATTAGCGATCAGGCATTAACGCCTCTTTTTTGTGAACAGCCCAAATCGGATGACTTTGGGGAATTTGCCGAAGAATGGTCAGAGGCCTTTAAAGAGGAGATGGATGAACAAACCGGTCACAACGTCTGGGAGATTGAAAAACCCAATCCACTCAGTATTGCCGCCTCGCGCGGGATTCATTTACTCAATGAGCTTGATATCTTCTATAAGCTAAATATGAAAGCCCAAGAATACCCCGTGTCAAAAGTCGTGCTCAGTAAACACGGTGTCGATGACATACCCACCGAAATACGGGCGGCTTTTTTTGATCGTGAAAAAGAATTGTCAACCGTTTACGTTTGGCCGCTCTTGACAACCGATGACGCTAAGTCAGTATTCGAAGACATCAACGGGCTACTGACCAATCTCAATATTCCTCACGTGATTGACAACAATCTTCTTCCTGCCATCGAGTTCACGGGACATTTCGATCACTATTGTGAATCGATGTCCAGGCAATTGGAACCAGAGGAGCCTCAAACATTCTTTATATGCTGAGTGATTTGGGTTGAACATGATGATGGCAGCCTGATGGCCTTTGAAGAGGGTCAGATGTAGCGCCCAGAATTTACATGAAATGGCTTGAATCAGCTGGCATACCCTCGCGGTCATGGTCAAAAGCCGGGCTGCGAGGATTATTGCTTGTTAAAAAGTCACTCAGTGGTGCGATTAGTGCGCCTTCGAGAGCTGCAGCCACAAGCATCATGATTGACTCGTCGGAAAAACAACTAAAGATCGCATTCCCAAAGCAAAAACCCATCGACAACATCCTGCGTTGATCGGTGACGTTGGGCGTTGATCAGCGACATGAAGGACTCATTCAGAATCTGCAATGCTTCCGGATCGTCGGCATTAACGTATCGGCTTGATCTTCCCTGTCCGTTCTTGCACCTCTCAGGCTGCCAATTTTGCGGATAGGAATTAACTTGATAGCCATGGCTAGCCAGTATCTCGGCAACAAAGGGTTCTCCGCTTTTGACCGTCCACTTAACCTTTTTCAATGTGTGCAGTCCACCCAGCAAAACCAATATCGGCTTTTCGCGCGAGAACTCGGACAACCGATTGGCCATATTTACGTCGCGGTCTTGATCGGCGTCAATGGCCTCGATGCCCAAGCATGGAAATTTCGATTTGAGCGTGACCAGATAATCAATCAGTTTTCGCAGTCCAGGATGATCGATGGCATACGGTATTTTAATCTCCGCTACCTGTGTTTCACCCTGGGTTACAGCATCGATGACGGGTTGTTGATTGCGGTTAATTTCGAGTCCGACAGTCAAGCATTGATGTCTTTCCAGGGTCGCATCAACCAGACGCGCGAAAAGCTGTGTTGATTCCGGTCTTTGGTGGCTTTCGCCGATGATGACAATGTTGCCGGGTTTGATATTGTCCTGGATAGTCGAGAAATCATTCGACCATCCAAGACTGGGTAGCAATACAACATAAATACCAAACCAGCATCTTTTCAGCATCTAAATGGCTCCTAAGAAATAAAAAGGCGTGTTTTATTAGCCTTGTCTACCGATAACACCTCCGTTAATTTCAGTAGAGCAGAATGAATAAGATTCAGCTTTGAACGGCCAAACTACATGACCAGAAGTTATTCAATACACCGCTCATCATCATGCCTTGGATTGTTTACATAATCGCTGATCGGTGTTGTAGTCATATCAGCGTACGCCTGATTATCCAGTAATTGAAACACGTCATTGTCAGTGGCGGATTTATCCAACCAATCCCGGTAATGGTTTACAGGCATGATCACCGGCATACGTTCATGAATCGGTTGCATCAGTTGCGTTGCAGCGGTCGTGATGATGGTACAGGAATAGAGTGTTTGCGCTTCGTGCTCCCAATGTTCCCAAAGTCCAGCAAAGGCAAATAACTGATTGTCTTGCCGGTGGATATGAAACGCTTGTTTATGCGTTTCCAATTTCTGCCACTCATAAAAACCTCTTGCGACGACTAAGCTGCGTCGCTTATGGAAGGCAGCACGAAAACTGGGTTTCTCTCTAATGGTTTCTGCTCGTGCGTTGATGAGGTGATGGCTGTGTTTATCATCTTTTGACCATGACGGCACTAACCCCCAAAACAGGTTTACCGATTTTAGCGATTTATCGTCTAGCTCAACGATGCACAGGATTTTTTGCGCAGGGGTAATGTTGTAGCTAGCTTGAAAGCGAGGCAAGCGTGGCAACTCAAAATGTTCAGCAATGCTTTCAGGGGTTGCTGTGAGCTGATAACGACCGCACATTGCCCATGCCTCCGTGATAAATGACTGACGTTATTAAACGTCAGAAATGCGTAACAACCAAACTCATTGAGCAATAAGAACAAATACAAAACAATTCCGTTTTTGAGGTACACTGCTTGCCCTCATCAGAACCACGAATTTGGGATATAAGCATGAGCGTCATTTCTATATCAAGCTATCAACCACGCAATACGAAGCCATTGATTAGTGCTGCACTATGGTCTGACGATCTGGAACTGCCGATTCTGGAACCTCAACAGCAATTGAGTACGATTGAATTGCCGTTATTCACGTCTAAAGTGCCTGCGGGTTTTCCATCACCGGCTGATGATCATTTGGAATCGACGATAGACCTCAATCAACATTGCATCAGCAATCCACCAGCCACCTTCTTCGTTAAAGTAAAAGGTCATTCCATGACCGGTGCAGGCATCAATGATGGTGATATGTTGGTGGTAGATCGTTCTTTACGTCCAAACAACAATAGTATCGTGGTTGCGGTGATCGACGGTGAAGTCACCGTTAAAGCGCTAGATACGACTACCGATGAAATTTGGTTGCGATCAAAAAATCCCGACTATCCTGATTTCCAGATTAAAGAAGGCATGGAGTTACATATTTGGGGTGTGGTCAAAAACGTGATTCGTTCGCTACCGGTATAGATGACTTCAGCACCCATATTCGCGATTGCGGATTGCAACAATTTTTACGCCAGCTGTGAAAGAGTCTTTCAGCCAAAACTGAACGGCAAACCAGTGGTCGTGCTGTCTAATAACGATGGCTGCGTGATTGCCAGAAGTAATGAAGCCAAGGCTTTGGGCATCAAAATGGGTGCCGCTTATTTCAAGATTGAGCAGTATGCCAAGCAAGAAGGCATTGCGGTATTTTCTAGCAACTATGCGTTATACGGCGACATGAGTCAGCGTGTGATGCAGATTTTATCTAGCTTTGCACCGCGATCTGAAGTGTATTCCATTGACGAATGCTTTTTGGATTTTACCGGACTGCCACAAAACCTGACGGAATATAGCTTAGATATTTGTGCGATTGTAAAGCAATGGACAGGTATACCGATTTCCATTGGCGTTGCGCCAACTAAGACCTTAGCGAAGTTAGCCAATCGGTTAGCGAAAAAAGGTCATTCCAAACATGGGCCCGCTCTGGACTGGCGCGATATTGCTGATCCCGATGCAGTGTTAAAAACCATTGCGCTGGATGACCTTTGGGGTATTTCCAGGCGCTGGAAAGATAAGCTCAATCAAATCGGTATTCATCATGCGCTAACACTGAAACAATCTGATCCAAAACAGCTACGTCAACATTTTGGTGTAGTGATGGAACGGATTGTGACCGAGTTGAACGGTATTTCCTGTATTGCCTTAGAAGAAATGCCCGCACCGAAAAAACAGATTCTGACCTCGCGCAGTTTTGGTGAACGGTTGACTGATTATGATGATTTACGCGCAGCGGTCACGCACTTTGCCACACGGTCTGCGGAAAAATGCCGACAACAGCGATTGACCACGCACGTATTGACGGTGTTTATTCATACCAGTCCGTTTGATACCCGCAATCCGCAATACTCCAACAGTGCGACCATAGCGTTTGATCGTCCAACCAATGATACCTCGCAATTGATTGCAGCCGCTCAACAAGGTTTGAAGCGGATTTTTAGACGCGGCTTTTCTTATCAACGTGCCGGTATTCTATTGCCTGACTTATGGTCAGCAAATGTCGCGCAGCTGTCGTTATTTGACAGCGGTGAAAACAACCTGCGATCTGATCAGCTGATGACCGCACTGGACGACATTAACCGCAAACATGGTAAGCGTAGTGTTTGCTATGCGAGTGAAATGCTTAGCAAGCGCTGGCAGATGCGGCAGGAATTCAAATCGCCGTCCTACACCACCAATATCAAGGAACTGCTGACGGTTCAAATTTGAAGAAAATCTTATGCATTTGTAAGCGCTATTTCGATCCTCACCCGACATACGTTTTTCGCCAATGCAGACGCAAGCCCAAGCATCTAAGAGTCTTGCTTCTTCGAAGACGACTATCTATCTAGGCCTCCGGCAGCAGGCCAAGAGTTGCCGAAGAATAATCTATGATCTTTGACTGCAAACTAGCTCATTGGCACCAATGATTTGGCTTGGTGTTGGGTCAAAAATCTAATCTATTATTGAAAGCCCAAGCGTTATGTACGGAATATTACGTAAGATTAAGATGACTCGAACGCCTGACTTAGGGATGTGGTGACAGTTAACAGGTTAGCTTTACGTTGGGCGTCACACACGGACATGAGGCATCGAACAATCATTGTATTGGTGACGCTGCCCATGGTCGTCGCTATCGGTACCTATGTTCGAACCTTTGATCAGCTGCGATTCTCCGATAGCACGTAAACATAGCCTGAGTTGGGTTACGCTATCCTTATTTATGCCTTTGAAAAAAACCGATCAAAATAAGTTGGAGTAAATATTGTGTCCCGTGAAATTTTACAGGCGATAGCTGATATTTATAAACGGCATGACCCGGAAGATGCCGATTTTTATACGTTGGAATGGGTGCAAGACAAGTGTTCTTATTTTTACAAGTCGCCAAAAGAATTGCTGGCAATTTTGCAAATGAGCCAAGACCGGGGGATCAACACTGAAGGTGCGCTGTGGTCAAAAGAAGACGGTTTAGCAGCCCATCGCGAGATGAAGTATAACGGACCAGTTGATGCATATTCTTACGAGCTAATGGAGAAAAGCGGTGAACTGGCTAGACTAGAGGCTGCTTGTAAGGCTGAGGAAATTGCGAGGAAGCTAGCCATTGAAAGCTTGCAGTGCTAATGCGGGTAGTAGCGAAAGCCCACTCCGGACTTTGCTAGCCGAAATGTAGTTCTCCGCATTATGGTCGGCAGCAGCAGCCCATTTTTGCCTCTCGCACCTCTCCAAGGCAGCCAGTCGGCGAAGTTAGACTCTGTGAGCCGCAGAGCCACAAAGCCGCCGTTGGCGATCTCAACCTATCGGCCAAAAGCCGACTACCGCAATTAAATCGATTCTGCCCGGTTTAGTTTGCATAGCAGCCTGTGGATGGCAACCATTCATTGAAATCGGCAAGATCATTCTATTTTGCTACTTGCGAAATTGCATGCTACTTGCACACCTGAGATCACAGGAATTGCACACTAGCTGTTTTTCTTGTTGCACACCGAAATCACTGACTTGCGCACTCATTGAAATTATCAAAAGCAGGCACAGACAATGAGTAAAATGATAGTTGGTTGACCGGCAAAAACCGACCCTTTTCAGTCTATCGCTCCATTTGACACATTTGATTGAATGGCAGCAAGATAAAGTTAACAAATAATGAGAAATCCCCCGGCTTTGCCGGGGAGACAGCAAAAGTTTGACATTTAGAGGAGTCCATCAAGACACTCGTGATCGTGAACCGCCAAGTACACGACAGAGGAGAACCTGATGGACGAGAAAGAAAGCTTAAGTCACTCAAGATGGGAGTGCAAATATCATGTTGTATTTATCCCCAAATGTAGGCGACGAACCTTGTATAAGGAATTGCGTAAACATTTGGGTGAAGTCTTTCGACGACTAGCGAGTCAGAAAGAAAGTCGAATTATAGAAGGTCATTTGATGCCGGATCATGTGCATATGTTGATTGCGATACCGCCGAAGTATGCGGTTTCACAAGTCATTGGCTACATCAAAGGGAAAAGTGCTATTCATTTGGCGCGTGTCTATGGAGAGAAGAAGCGTAATTTTGTTGGGCAACATTTTTGGGCGCGAGGTTACTTTGTGTCGACGGTTGGTTGGGATGAAACGATGATCCGGGAGTATATTCGCCACCAAGAACAAGAAGACCAGCGAATTGAACAAATGACTCTTTGGAACTGACGCCCCCTTTAGGGGGCTATTAAATTAGGGCCGCGTTAGCGACCCTCTTTACCGCTTTGAGCGGTTCACTACATAAAGCCCCCGGCTTTGCCGGGGGATATTTACTTCGTCACTCGTTGTTTGCTCAAATTACAAAATGCTTCCGTATTCCTTATTCGTTAGGCCCTTATAGTGAAAAAGAATTTTCCACCATTTGGTGGTTACGATGATCCTGATGTTAAACGTGCGTTCAAATGGATGATAAGTTTTTTGGATAACGCCGAATGGCGGCGAAGGACTGAACAAATTGAAGCCCAGCTAGAGGTAAATCTAACTCCTCATACATCACGAGAAACAGCCACCCCATACAAATCCAATTCAGTAATTGATGATCGTATCGGCTGGTATTTATATTTGATTGATACTGTACTTCATAATCCAGTGAAATATGAGCCAACTCAAGGGGCTCGGATAGTTCCCATATTTAAACGACTTGGAGCCGACCTTGATCAACTTAAGGACATCAAACACGTCGATGATCGAGTCGAACGGATGTTGACAAAGGAGAAACAACAACCTGATGGAGCATTATTTGAGCTTCTAGTTGGTTTGATCTGGAAACGAAACGGAGCAAATGATGTTGAATTTCTTAACGAAGCCCCACCCGAAAAGCAACCCGACCTTAAAGCGTCAATAGGGAAAAACACCTGGTATATTGAGTGTAAACGACTAAATAAAAGCTCTGAATACAGTCAAAATGAAAGGCAAAAATGGTTGAGAATGTGGTCGATAGCGAGGGACATCCTATACGACAGACAATACGATGTAGTTTTAGATGTTGTCTTTCATGTTGAACTTAGTTCGCTTCCAGATGATTTTCTTGTCAAGGAGTTATGCGGAAAACTTGCATTGGTTAATCCACCATGCACTATTATTTCAAACGAAATCTGGGACGTTTCAATTGCTCCAATTGACTATGATTCAATTAGAGAACATTTATCGCGTTTCTTGGTTAAATACCCATCGGATCAAATAATCGAACTGATTGGGGGAAGACGTGAACCGAACCGAGGGTTCACACATCTAGTCAAAGGACGGTTCAAACGATTAGGTGATGAAATCGGGAATAACCGTTTTCTTGATGAGGTGTCTTTTGCTGTAGCTGCTTACTGGAGCTGCGACGCCGAACGAGCAGTAGAACGGAAGGCGAGAGATATTCGGGGACACCTTGCCGAAGCTGTTAAGCAGCTTCCAGCAAATAAACCTGGAGTCGTGCATATAGGCCTAGAAACGCTTGACGGTGGCCTTGTTGAAATTGAACGCTATAAACGAATATTTAAATCTGTTTGTGAGTTCGATGCACGGGGTAAAGACCTCCGTTGGGTATATTGCCATTTATTTCAGTCTTATGCTCCTCCATCTGACTGTTGGATTATCGATGAAACAGTGTATTTCTTTAATAGAATTGATCAGTTTGGTCTTGAACCAATACCAAATAATTCTGCAATCGTGATGAAAGATGACGATACGGAGGCCAACAAACTGCCTGTTCATTGGTTGCGGCCAACTCCATAATGACAGCCGCCTATGTATAAAATTCAAAATTTAAGACAAAGCTGAGATTGGAAATAATCTGTAAATGGCTGAAAATGGATGGTATTCAAGACCGACTATTTAAACCAATTCTACTAAAAACATGGTCAATTCCTTGGCACTCATTGGCTCAGGATTAAATGAAATGTGTTTCATTCTGCATATGCCAATCAGAACTGCCGCCGAAAAACTCCAAAAGTGGCTGTTATCTTCAAGTTGCGTATTAAAAATAATAGACTTTATGCGTTCAGCCACGGAGAAATAATCACAGTTACCACCACGATCCCATACCGGGGTTATTTCATGTAGTATGA
>Ga0123389_125716_pt1 | contig 26997 bp, 25 predicted proteins | sample T0HHNH4metaT_FD_89917 | JGI IMG/M metagenome (GOLD analysis project Ga0123389, IMG submission 89917) | Methane-oxidizing artificial microbial communities from Washington, USA to study methane cycling - T0-HHNH4 metaT (Metagenome... | ecosystem: Engineered > Modeled > Simulated communities...
GCTTATGCCAATCAACCAGCCATTGCTTTACAAGCCTCTACTTTATGGGTGGAGTTAGACCCTAGTTCGATTGAAGCACAACAAGCTTCTAGCCAATTGTTAGTCGCAAGCGGCAACTTTAAGCAAGCAAAACCACATATTGAAAAGTTATTAGCCAAACCAGATACACGTGCAAATGGCTTTTTATATTTGAATACTTTACTGGCGAATCAAAAAGATAAAAACGAAGTTTTACAAGCTGTTCAAGAGCTGGCAGCGCCTTATCCAACCTTGCCAGAAGCACAATTTGCGATTGCACAAGCGGCGTTAATCGCAGATAAGCCTGCAATTGCCGAAACAGCACTTGCAACAGCAAACCAACTACGTCCAGGTTGGGAAGCTGCAGCGCTAATGCAAGGCCAAATGTTATTTAGAGAATCACCAGATAAAGCCGCTAACTTCTATCAAGGCTTTTTAAAACAATACCCACAAGCCAACGACGTGCGCATGTCTTATGCCAAATTATTGGTGAATCAAAAGCGTTTTGAGGAAGCAAAACCAGAGTTTGTTAAGTTAATCGATGCTGCGCAAGGTAGCCCAGAGATTAGCGCAGTGGTTGGTTTGTTGTCGCTAGAGTCAAGCGACTACGCGAGTGCAGACAAGTATTTTGAACAATCCATCGCGAATGGTTTTAAAGAACCTGAGCAACTGTATTTATACTTAGGCCGTAGCAGCGAACTACAAAAACAAGACGCCAAAGCTTTAGTTTGGTACGACAAAGTATCAGCAACTAGTGAGCGTTATTTAGAAAGCCGACTTTCTGCCGCGAATGTGATTGCGCGCACAAAAAGTCTAGATGCCGCTATCAAAATGCTGGATGACGTGAATGAACTGACTCCAGAGCAACAAACCATTGTGATTCAAACTCAAGCCAATATGTTGGGGCAAGCTAAGCGCAACCAAGAATCGTTTGATTTAATGACTAAGGCCGTTAGCAATCTGCCGAACTCGCCAGAACTTATTTATGATTACGCGATGGCAGCGGAGCGTCTTGGAAAATTGGATGTGATGGAAACCGAATTACGCAAAGTGATTCTCATGAAACCAGATTATGCTGCCGCTTATAATGCGCTTGGCTATTCTTATGCAGACCGAAATATTAAGCTAGATGAAGCCAAATCATTAATAGAAACCGCGCTTAAGTTACAACCGAATGACCACTACATGCTGGATAGTTTAGGCTGGGTACATTATCGTTTGGGTAATTTAGCACTTGCTGTTGAACATTTGCGTAAAGCTTATGATATGCAAGATGATCCAGAAATTGCTGCGCATTTGGGCGAAGTTTTATGGAAACAAGGCATGCAAGAAGAAGCGAAGAGAATTTGGGGACTTGCACTTAAAGAGCATCCAGCCAATGATTTATTGGTTGCAACTGCTAAAAAATTCAAATCTTAATGCTTTAAATAAGCTTAAATTTAAACTATTTTTAAAGAGTTATATTTGCTTTTTAATCGTCACTTAATGGTTGCCGCAGGCTTGTTACTACTGAACGCCTGCGCAACCATTAACCCACCGCCGCTAACGCAATCAACGACATCTATTACAAATCATCAGCAACATCTAGCTAAATTAGCCCAAATCAAAGGCTTTGAATTAAAGGGGCGTTTAGGTGTAGTTACCCAAAAACAAGGCTTTTCTGGCGGCATTGATTGGCAGCATGCACAAAGCACCGACAATGTTGATGTCTATTCACCGGTTGGCGGTAAAGTGGCAAATATCAGCAAACAGTCAACTGGCGTTTCACTGACTAAACAAGATGGTCAAAAAGTGTACGCTCAAGATGTAGAAAGCTTAACCGAAACCACATTGGGCTTTAAATTACCTTTATCAGGCTTAAGTGATTGGGTTCTTGGCAAACCAACAGCTAGCAATATTAATAGCAGCACTTGGGATGAAAATGGCCGCCTGCTTACTTTAAAACAAGAGGGTTGGGATATTAGTTATGAAAACTATGTTGAAAATAACGGTGTATTTTTACCCAATAGAATCGTGTTAAAAAGTGAAAAAGTTAACCTGAAATTATTAGTAGAAAAATGGATTGACATTTCTAATTAATAAGATCCCAAGCAATAATTTCAGTGAGCAAGCGTTAAAATAAATAGCGACTAATCTTTCATTTCTATACTATCGAAATAAAATAGCAAAAAACCTTACGAATCCAAAAAGATAATGCAAGACTTTCAAACCTTTTTAGCGCCAGCCAAAATCAATTTGTTTTTGCATATCACTGGCCGTCGCGCAGATGGTTATCACACGTTACAAAGCGTGTTTCAATTGCTGGATTTTTATGACAGTATCCATATTAAAGTAAACAATACAGGTGAAATTAAACGCTTAAATACTTTGGTTAACGTGCCAGAATCACAAGATTTATGTGTATGTGCGGCATTGGCATTGCAGCTTGCCACGGGATGCAAGCAAGGCGCAGAAATCCATATTGAAAAACGAATCCCGATGGGCGGCGGCTTGGGCGGTGGCAGTTCGGATGCTGCAACGATTTTATTAGCACTTAACCATTTATGGCAGCTCAAATTAAATCGCACCCAATTGATGCAAATTGGCTTAAGTTTAGGCGCAGATGTGCCAGTCTTTATCTTTGGCCAAACCGCTTGGGCTGAAGGCATTGGAGAGATTTTATCTCCTGTAAATTTACCTGAATCGCAACAACAATCCTACTATGTTGTATTAACACCAGATGCACAGGTATCAACTGCGCAAGTTTTTACTAATCCGAGATTGACAAGAGACACGAAACCATTGAAAATAGCGGACTTTTCAAGCGGTGAGAATTCTAGCAGTTTTAGAAATACCCTTGAAACGATTGTGTGTGAAGATTTTCCTGCAGTTGCAACTACCCTTGATTGGCTGAAACCTTATGGTGAAGCAAAAATGAGTGGATCGGGTGCATCTGTATTTGTAGCGGTAAATTCAAAACAAGTTGCGGATAAAATTTTAGCCAGCAAACCTGCTAATACAACAGGGTTTGTTGCAAAAAGTTTAATCAAACATCCGCACTATGGTTTAGTTTGAATTGCCGCTTAAAAAAGATTAAAAGTTTTATTGGGGAGTCGCCAAGTTGGTTAAGGCACTGGGTTTTGATCCCAGCATCCGAAGGTTCGAGTCCTTCCTCCTCAGCCAATATTTAGTGTGCAGACGTAGTCTGCATACACAAAAAGAAAGCGTGTAGATTAATGGATTTACACGCTTTTACTTTTTAAAGCCGTTAAAATGATTAATGCCTTTAAAAGCATTCAATATAATAAAAACGTAATAAATAACTAACGCTTAAGTATCTAGATTTTTAATATTAGAAATAATATATAAAGGGCAGCATTTTGAGTAACGGCAACATGATGGTTTTTACAGGCAATGCCAATCCAGAGCTTGCGCAGCAAGTAGCTACACACCTGGGCATTCAACTTGGCCGTGCCGATGTTGGCCGCTTTAGTGATGGCGAAGTAATGCTTGAATTGTTGGAAAACGTGCGCGGTAAAGATGTATTTGTGCTGCAATCCACTAGCCATCCGACTAACGATACGCTGATGGAAGTAATGGTCATGGTCGATGCGCTACGTCGCTCATCTGCTGGCCGCATTACTGCTGCAATCCCTTATTTAGGTTATTCACGCCAAGATCGCCGTCCGCGTTCTGCCCGCGTTGCGATTACTGCAAAAGTGGTCGCAAATATGTTAACTAGCGTTGGTGTTAATCGCTTATTAACGATGGATTTGCACTCTGACCAAATTCAAGGTTTTTTTGATATTCCTGTTGATAATATCTACGCAACACCTATTTTGCTGGACGATTTACTCAAGCAAAAATATGAAGATTTAGTCATCGTTTCACCAGACGTTGGTGGTGTAGTTCGTGCGCGTGCTTGTGCTAAGCAATTAAACTCTGACTTAGCGATTATTGATAAACGTCGCCCAAAAGCGAACGTCGCTAAAGTGATGAACATTATTGGTGAGGTTTCTGGCCGTACCTGCGTGATTATGGATGACATGGTAGATACTGCAAATACGCTGTGCGAAGCTGCCGCTGCTTTAAAAAACCAAGGTGCAAAACGCGTATTAGCTTATGCGACACACCCAGTATTATCAGGCACTGCGGTAGATCGCATTATGAATTCAGAATTAGATGAATTAGTTGTGACCAATACGATTAAATTAAGCCCTGCTTCTGCTAACTGTACAAAAATTCGCCAGTTAAGCGTTGCCGGTTTATTAGCAGAAACCATTAAACGTATTAGCCAAGAAGAGTCTGTTTCTTCTTTATTTATGGATTAACCTTTTAGTTTTAACCCTGTTTTCTGGTCGCGGAAAACAGTTTTTGTGTAGTACCGCTGTTATTTATTTAAACTTAACCAAATAAAAGCAGCAAAATAAGGAGTAATAAAATGAGTATCGAAATTAATGCAGTCAAGCGTGATGTTAAAGGTACGGGTGCGAGCCGCCGTGCACGTCGCGCTGGCAATGTACCAGGTGTGGTTTATGGCGCTGGTAAAGATGCCGTGAACCTTGAGTTAAATCATAAAGAGTTGTTCTTACAATTCCGTCATGAAGCTTTTCATGCATCTATTTTAAGTTTGATTGTAGATGGCAAAAAAGAAAATGTTTTATTACGTGACTATCAAATGCATCCAGTGCGCAATACAATCCAACACATTGATTTTCAACGTGTTTCAGCGACTGAAAAAATTCACGTTAAAGTGCCTTTCCACTTCTTAAATGCAGATGTTGCGCCAGGCGTTAAGCTAGGTGGCGGCATTGTTGCGCATATCTTAACTGAGGCAGATGTAAGCTGCTTACCTAAAGATTTGCCAGAGTTTATCGAGGTAGATTTAGCTGCTTTAGAAATGGGCGATTCAGTGCATTTATCACAAATTACATTACCAAAAGGTGCTGAGTTTGTTCAATTAGCGCATGGTACAGACGCCGCTGTTGCTGCGATTGCTAAAACTCGTGGTGGCGCTGCTGACGAAAATGACGCTACTGATGAGGCAGCACCAGAAGCACCAGCTGCCGCAGCTGAGTAATTCATTTCTGAAATTATTAAACGCGCGCTTAATCTATTAAGTGCGCGTTTTTTATTGATATGACACAAATGGACAGCATTAAATTATTCGTTGGATTAGGTAATCCTGGCGACAAATATGAAGCGACACGCCACAATGCAGGCTTTTGGTGGGTGGATCAACTCGCGGCTGGCACGAATAGTAAATTAGCAGTAGAGCCCAAATTTTTTGGGGTTGCAGGCAGGTTAAGTACCAGTAAATTTGCATTAGCAACTGATGTTTGGCTGATTAAACCCACTACTTTTATGAACGCTAGTGGAAAATCCGTTGCTGCGATTGCCAACTATTACAAAATTTTACCCACGCAAATACTGGTGATTCATGATGAATTAGATTTGCCGCCAGAAACGGTTAAGCTAAAAAAAGGCGGCGGCCATGGCGGACATAATGGTTTAAAAGATATTACTGCCGCATTAGGAACCGCTGACTTTTGGCGTTTACGTTTAGGTATCGGCCACCCGGGCGATAGAAATGAAGTCGTTAATTTTGTACTCAAAACGCCATTAAAAGATGAACAGAATGCCATTAATCAGTGCATTGATAAAAGCATAGAAATTGTACCGCAATTACTAAACGGGGATTTTGAGGATGCAATGTTAAAATTGCATACTAAGGTTTAAGTATACAAACTTAACTTTGCAATAACTTAGTTTCTCAAATTTTCCAACTGTATTTTCGTTTAGTACAAGGCGGCAAGGATTGAGTGGCTGAGTACAGCACATTAAGTACGGCGAAGCTGCGAAAACGCAGCCAACGCAGCAATCAACGAAAAGACAGACTGGAAAAAACATGAAGTGCGGAATTGTTGGCCTACCCAACGTAGGAAAATCCACCTTATTTAACGCGATTACCAAAGCGGGGATCGCTGCAGAGAACTACCCTTTTTGCACGATTGAGCCAAACGTTGGCATCGTAGAAGTGCCTGACCCACGCATGCAGCCGCTGATTGACATTGTGAAGCCACAAAAAGTACAGCCAGCGATTGTTGAATTTGTTGATATTGCTGGCTTAGTTGCTGGTGCATCAAAAGGCGAAGGCTTGGGTAATAAATTTCTAGCCAACATCCGCGAAACCGATGCCATCGCGCATGTGGTTCGCTGTTTTGAAGATGCAAACGTGATTCACGTATCTAACAAAATTGATCCATTATCAGATATTGAAGTCATTAATACCGAACTCGCACTTGCCGATATGGAAACCGTTGAAAAAACCATGCAACGCGAAAGTAAAAAAGCCAAAAGTGGAGATAAAGAAGCAATTGCTTTAGTAGCGGTATTAGACAAAGTATTGCCATGCTTGAACGAAGCCAAAGCCGTGCGCACTTTGAATTTAGATGCGGATGAATTACAGCTGTTAAAACCACTCTGCCTCATTACCGTAAAACCAGTGATGTATTTAGCTAACGTAGATGAATCTGGCTTTGAAAATAATCCGCTTTTGGACAAAGTTAACGCCCTTGGCAAAGCAGAAAATGCACCTGTAGTGTGTATTTGCGCCAAAATTGAAGGCGAAATCTCAGAGTTGGATGACGAAGACAAACTGTTATTTTTAAGCGAACTAGGACAAGACGAACCAGGCTTAAACCGCGTAATTCGCGCCGCTTATGATTTACTAGGCTTGCAAACCTACTTCACCGCTGGCGTGCAAGAAGTGCGCGCTTGGACCGTTAAAAAAGGCGCAACAGCCCCACAAGCTGCAGGTGTCATCCACACCGATTTTGAACGCGGCTTTATTCGCGCAGAAGTGATTCAATACGATGAGTACGTTAAAAATAAAGGTGAACAAGGTAGTAAAGAAGCTGGCAAGATGCGCTTAGAAGGCAAAGAATATATCGTGCAAGACGGCGATGTGATGCACTTTAGGTTTAATGTTTAGCTCAGAGCGTTTTATCGTATAAAAACAAAAGTAATTTTGACAATCAAGCGCTAAAACACTAGAATTGCGCCCTTGTCGAAAATTTAATAATCATAGTTTTCACAACAGTTTTCTGGTGATGTAGCTCAGCTGGTTAGAGCACAGGATTCATAATCCTGGGGTCGAGGGTTCAAGTCCCTCTTTCACCACCACTTGCAACGCCCCTTTCGAGAGATTGGGGCGTTTTTCTTTGTACTGATTTTCTCGATTAGTAGCCACCTAGTAGCCATAAATGTATTATATCCCCAATTAGTTTATAAAAATATCAGTTAAAAAGGGTAAGCTCATGTTGTGGACTACTGCTTTAAACCTGCCTTTAAAACAGTCAGAAGTTGACTTTTTGATACCCGAGTTAGATCACGACCTAAACTTATACGTTGACCCCCTACTTTTTCATCGAAGCAGCATACCTGAATATCAAGCTGTTCATGCATGTATCCATGAGTTTTTTAGCATATGTATAGATCAAGTAAAAAAAGGAAATATTGAGGTTGCCAGAAAAATGTTGGACTTTCCAGAGGTTCACGAAACTATGCTTGGTACTTCAAAATCTAGCCATAAGGGTAGAGGAATGGGCAAAGTTAGGGGAGGAATTATTTTAAATGAGATTATTGCAAACAAAGATGTTCAAACTAAGGGCATAACGCACATAGCTGAAATGCAACTCCTGATAGAAGGTGTTGGTTATGACTTAATAAGTGATATGTGCACAAATATTGCAAAACATTTTTTTATAGAATATACCCAAAAACAATGCCAGCAATACGAAATTGAAATGGAAAAAAACCTTTGTCTTGAGCATGTTTTTAATTGGGAAGAATTAGAATGGGACGACATTCATATTGATTTACCTACACATCCTGAATCTAAACATCCAATTTTATTGGTTCCTAGAACAGTTGTTCGTAGATTCCCAATATTTGATTATGCAGGATTTTGGGACACTACTTATCGTTACATATTAAGAGCAAATATGCTTGAATCCGCAGTTCACGCAATCGGCAAAGAACCAAAAGTGTTGTGGAAGGATGTTAAAGAAAAGTATGAGTTTTCAAAAAAACATGTAGTTGAAGTCCTTCATGAGAATCCAGAGTTAAGGCATCAATATGTTGATCAATTCGAAAGGAAATTTAGTAGTGGGATAAGTCCTGTGGATTTATTCAAAATTCAAGGAAATGAGAATTTCAATACTCCAATTAATGATTTAATTACAGAACTTAAAACAATTGAATCAGGTAATAAGGACGCAAAAAGGTATGAGAAACTAGTCTTAAGAATTTTAACTAGATTATTCTCCCCTCTACTTAACAACCCTGATCCACAAAGTTCATCTCATGATGGTAGGGAGATTATTGACATAACTTACTACAATGGAGCAAATGAAGGCTTTTGGAATGATGCAAAAATTCTTTGGCGTGCTACCACAATTACTTTTGAATTAAAAAATATGGATGACCTTTCAAATGAGGAGTTTTTCCAAATAGCTGCTAGATTGAACGATATTCGTGGAATGATTGGTTTTTTGATCAGTAGAAAAAAAGATCATCTTGATATTCAAAGAGCCTACAGACGATTGGATAAAGAACGAAAAGTAATTTTATGTCTGACAGATGAGGATTTGATAAACATGTTAGAAATGGACGCAAATGGTAAAAATGCAACGGAATATATACAAGCCATTTATAGAGAGTTCATAGATAAATCATAAAATTTTCAATAGTAATTATTGTTCTTAAATGTCCTTTATATCTAGTCTAAAGGACGCGGTGACAATCCGCGCCGTGCGCCGCTGGCGCGTGCGCGCGGTGCGTTTGTCACCTTGCCTAAAACGGTGTTGGTAAAGAGTTATTTTCGTTCGGTAAATATCTAAAAAATATCATTGCTGCATTTCTGTCTGTAATAAATAAACTTTGATCTTTAGTCGCTTCTATCATTACAGCAGGATCAAAACGTACATAAAGCTCTTGTACTGCTTCTGCCAATGTCTCAGCGCGCATCCATTCACCGCTTGATTCTGGCAGCTTAATGCTTCTAGGCACCCAGTAACGCTTACGATTAAATTGATGATGTTCTAGATAACTCTTAGTAATGTATTTAGAGATATAACGAGCGATGCCTACAGTCTGCTTAATTGGATCAGTAGAGCGTCTTTTCTGCTGCTTTAAGTCTACATTGCCAAGCGCTTCACTCCCTCGCTCATTGCCTTTACCACCTAGCGCAATCTGCCAACAACGTCTTAACAAGTCTGCTTTCACAAATCCATTGATGGCAGCATGAATATGATAGTGGTCTCCGCTTTTGTGTAGCTCTGGTACAGCAATATAATCAAACTTAGAGTCGGCAGCTACCAGCACACGCATAAATCGTTTCCAGGTGGCAATCACTTGATCGTAATCCTTGAGTAATCCTCTACTAGTTAAAGTTAATAAACGGTCTGCACGAATCTCGATAGCAAAGTGACGTACTTTTCTGGCAGCACGAAAAGCGGCTTTTTCTCGATCACGCAAAATATCTGCTTCGTCACGTTCTTTTGGTGCGGTTCGTAAACCACGATCGCGATTAGCATTTACTAAACGGTTTAAAACATTACGATTCACCAATACTGCTTTTGCTTCAAATCCACCTTTTGTAAAAGGTTGAATTTTTAATCGCCACTGTAAATCTTGATCAAATATCGGCTGGTTAATGGTTTGACCCCACATATAGGGATGTTCAGGAGGCAATACAGCATGCTGATGGTCTTCTGTTAAGTCAAAGCGATCTAAATCAATCATTTCGCCACCTCTAATATAGATTGATGACGTTGACTATTAACATAGGCCTCTAGATCATCTAGACGATAACGTACAGCACGAGAACCGATTTTGACAAATGGCACTCTTGCACCTGCCCATCGATCACGCTCTAAAAAAGCGATACTGACATTGAGAAATTTAGCAGCTTGCGGCGTGCTAAGTAAAACTGTTTGATGTTGCATCATATTGACTCCTAAAAATTGATATTGGAGACAATAGATTGATGCAGTACGAGGTAGCAAAAAACTATCTAAAAATTCATAACCATTTCTTTATTTTCAGAAACAGTTTTAGTTTTTTACTAACTACTTGATTTTTATAGGCCTTCCACCCTCTTTAATTTGATCTGGCGCAAAGGGTCTGGCCCATTTTTTAAAAGACTCAAGAGAAAAAACGTTGGGGTTTCCAAACTGCTTCATGATTGGATCATTGTAAATTTGTTCATAGGATTTGTTTGGGGAGATTTTCCAAAGCTTCTTAGCTAGTTCTAGACAGGCTACTCTATTTTTACGGCGTTCTGTTAAGTCGTTATACCAATTCTCATTTTCATCATCAGAAGAGTCATATTCAGAATTAGCAATCACTGTCTGAGACTTGTTATCCCAAATATATGGAACAGGTAAATATTCTTTTTCGCACCAGCTTATAACATGAGTTCGCCTTACATATATTGAATTCAAATATGACTTATCAAAAAAATCATTATTAATGCATGCTCTTAAAATTTTAAAATGACGAAAATCAATTAACCAAGCTAATAATGAGTCATCAATCAAAATTACACGTTTTTTATTTCGCGCGGGCAACTGATTCCTGAAAATAGCCGCTGTAATTCTATGGATATTTAACTTCACTTCCCCTGGAAGTTTATCAATTTCAGTTGACTCTGGATCGCTATTGGCCCACTTGTGGGCTAAATTCCAAACTGTTTGGTAATCATTGCTATCTAAATACATATTTATCCAATGCTAATTTTTTAAGAAAACATGATTACGATGATATTCAAGATAGTTTGATTGATCAGGATTAAATCTGCCCAGATTGATTACATTTTTAATGTTCCAAAGCTGTAAAATATCTGCATCTAGATTTTTGGATACGAGCATAACTCCATCATTGCTAAATGATATTAACCCCTTATCAAATAAATAATCAATGTGCGGAGATAGCATTAAACCATTGTTACCATCTAACTTTTCTAAATCTGTAGACTTACACCACGGCTTAATATGACTAGCTCTTAGGTAGCTTTTTTTAGAAACTCCAGTAATCCTACATGCTTTCTCAATCATCCCTACTCTAGATCTAAATAATCCCTGACCACGCCTAGCTTTAATCAACTGATGCTTTTCAGTTTCGGGGATATCTTTTCGATTAAGTAGTTTTTCCTCTGCTACATTTTGGTCGTCTTCATGACCAACTGTAAACTCAGCTCGATCTATTATCTTTTCAATTTGATCGCTTAAAAGAACATTAAGCACTTTACTCATAGTAATAGGCACACTAGCCAAATATACTTGGTTACCATTACCATTTGCTTGCAGGGGTGAATACTTATCTGGCAGTGTAGGTAGTAATAAATCCATATGATTTGCTGGTTTAATTGGAGTTTCTAATTCCTGGAAGTCTACTTCTACAAACCACCCATCATCATTCCAATTTAAACCCGCATTTCCAAACTCATTAGGTTTGATTGAAGAAACTGCTTTATTTACTACGATGCCAATAGCCTTAATATAAGTATCGCAAAATGAATAAATAACATCTCCAGGCATAACTAGCGTCATATTGATATAAAACTGATTCCTTTGCCCATTAGAGTTCGTTTTCGGTGACCACATATAGCCGCCACCCACTTCATGCTTGTAAGTTTGATTTTGATTCACCCACCAATACTTCATAAATAATCCCTCTTGTGTTTATTATTGATCTTTTGACTTATCATGTTGCGTAATAATGGCCGCAATGACTAAATAATAAAAGGTAATACTCATGATTGTCTATTCAGGAACAAAACATACTTTCTCAGAGCATGTTAAAAACAATGAAATTGCTGAAAAAATTCATGAATCCTTTATTTCCACAATGGGCCAAAAATCTAGCCCTGGTGAAATCAGATCATGGGAAAACTCCATGATGTACATGTGCAATGTATTAAATGATGATGAAATTCCTCACAATGCTGGTGTTGCGATTGAATATAAAATTCCAACTAGCTCTAAAAGAATTGACTTCATTCTAACTGGCGCAAACCACTTGGAAGAAGAAATCGCCGTAATCATTGAGTTGAAACAATGGGATAAAATTCAAACAACAGATGAAGATGGAATTGTTGAAACATTCGTGGGTGGTGGTATAAGAAGAGTTACACACCCATCTTATCAAGCTTGGTCATATGCAAGGCTAATTAAAGATTTCTCTGAAATTGTTCAGCAAGATAAAATTGAAATCATACCTTGTGCTTATTTACATAACTACCATCAAGACGATGTAATCAGAGCCCCATTCTATGAGGATTATATTAATAAGGCGCCACTATTTTTAAGAAAAGAGTCTGGTGAGCTAACCAATTTTATTAAAAAGTTTATCAAATCAGGTGATCAAAAAAACACTCTGTTTAAAATCGACAATGGCAAAATTAAACCTTCTAAAAGTTTAGCAGACAGTCTTGATTCCTTGCTTAAGGGTAATCAAGAGTTTGTTATGATCGATGAGCAAAAAGTCGTTTTCGAACAGGCATTAACGCTGGCTAAAAAGTCCAATAGTAAGAATAAAAAAGTCTTAATAGTTGAAGGCGGACCAGGGACGGGGAAGTCAGTGGTAGCAATCAACCTGTTAGTGGCCATTACAAAACTCAAAAAACTTACTCAATACATTACTAGAAACTCCGCACCTAGGCAGGTTTACGAAAGCAAATTAGCGGGATCATTTAAAAAATCACATATTTCTAATTTATTTTCAGGATCGGGGAGCTATCACGATGTTAAATCTGGAATATTCGATGCACTAATTGTTGATGAGGCGCATCGTTTAAATGAAAAATCTGGCATGTTTAAAAACAAAGGGGAAAATCAGGTTAAAGAAATAATTCGAGCATCTAACTTTAGTGTGTTCTTTATAGATGAAGATCAAAAAGTAACCATTCATGATATTGGAGAAAAAGAAGAAATCAGGAAATGGGCCAGTCTAGAAGGTGCTGAAGTGTTTGAAACTGCCCTTACTTCACAATTTAGATGTAATGGTTCTGACGGTTATCTGGCTTGGCTTGATAATGCATTGCAGATTAAGGAAACAGCGAATACATCTATTGAAGATATTGAATATGACCTTAGAGTTTTCGACTCGCCTAGTGAATTAAGAAATACTATTTACGAGAAAAATAAGACTAATAATAAAGCTAGATTAGTTGCGGGTTATTGCTGGAAATGGCTAAGTAAAAATAATCCATTAATGGACGATATCGTATTCCCAGAATATGACTTCAGTGCAAAATGGAATTTATCTGACGATGGAATGTTATGGATTGTAAAAAAAGACTCTGTTAAGGAAATTGGTTGTATCCACACTTGTCAAGGTCTAGAGGTCGACTATATAGGCGTGATCATTGGGCCGGATTTAATTGTAAGAAATGGCCAAGTATTGACTGATCCGAGCAAAAGAGCAGCAGAAGACTCCTCTGTTAGAGGATATAAAAAACTAATGAAGGAAGATCCAACTTTTGCAGGACCACTAGTAGATAAAATTATTAAAAACACCTACAGAACGTTAATGACAAGAGGTCAAAAAGGTTGTTATGTTTACTCAACCGATGAAGAGACTCAAGAGTATTTTAGGCAGTTAATGCAAAGTTAAAAATCACATATGTAACCTTAGGACATATGCATATACATCCAGTCACCCCCTATTTTTACACAAAAGGAATTGGGTACAAATAAAGCGGACTTAGGAGCAAGGTCTTTAATCTCTTCCCCGTAATATAAAACCAAAAATAATAATAACGCAGCGACGGCATTTAAAAGATTTTTCAGGGTTGCTTCGTGGAAAAATTCAGATCTTTGATGCTTCACATTATTATTTGCCTTCCACCATAATGGAGATGTGTTTTCGGTTTCCCAGTTACTCCATGGTTTTAAAGTCAGTCCAAATCTTGGTACTAATACCTTAGCTTTATAGATTGCGGGGAATTCAGCCACAATTTCTCTTTGATAACTTTGTATTCCTTTTGCTCTGGATTGTGGATCTATTCCCTTACATATCAACTTCGCTATCACATCTACTTCAGCGGCTGTCGTCATCAAAAGCCTGGCTATTTCTAGCGAGTAACACTTGTAATTAATTTCTGATAGTTCAACCCATCTCGATAATTTTGAAATGTCTTCCTCAATGCTAAGAAAATAATTCCAATGCGAAAAGGTCTTGTGTTGTTCTATTCCCAATCAAATCCCCTAAATAAAATCTAAATTTTAAATCTCGTTATACTTTTTATTACTTCCTTTTGATTTTTCGATTGGATATTTGAGTGCATTTTTAGTAATCTTTTCTTGAATTATCTTGCTCACATCAAACCCGTATTTGTTAGCGATTAAAAATGCAAATGAAAACACATCGGCTAACTCATCTTTAACTTTAGCAACATCTGCATCATCAACACTTTTCCAAAGAAACACCTCTAATAACTCACCCGCTTCAATATTAAGTGCTATAGCTAAATCTTTTGGATTATGAAATTGGTCCCAATCTCTATCATCTCTAAACTTGATTAGATGTTTTGTGATTTCTTGAATATCTGACATTTGATAATTTCCAATAATTTTTCATTTAACAACAATTTCAATTTAGTACCCGGATGTTTTCTATCAAAAGACAATTGAGAAATTCTTGCTTTTCTCGTCAACTGAATAGTAAGTTTTACCGGCTACTGGATATCTGTTGACCATGTTGCCTCAAAATGCCGACGAGCTTTAGCATAATCATTTCCGCAAATTAGTGCATCTCGATCAGGATTATCTTTTTCGCAGCCTCTTGCTGGTTTATATGACTCCGCCCAAGCTTCTTCTTTCTTAGACCGCTCATTTATTTTGTTTTCAATCGCAGCGCGCTTTTCAAAGTCTATTTGTTGTGCAGCTAGTTTTTGCTGTCTTAACTCCTCTGCTTGTAATCTAATTCGCTCTTCTGTTTTCTCTCTCATAGCCTCATTTCGCAACTGAATATTCCTCATTTGCTGCTGACTTTGTGCATTAATTATTTGCATTTGCTGATTAAAAATTTCAAGCGCTTGCCTAACTTGCCACTCGATATACGCCGCTCGTATGAACCAAGCTACCAAAATTGCTGCTAGCACTGCTAAGAAAATACTTATAGGATTAACTTCATTTTTCGGAGGGGCATCAAAAAATGTACGCTGCTGATAACTCTTAATATCTTCCTTATCTAACTGCATAATCATTTCCTTATTTTTATTAAATTAAATAATACTGCTAATTAGGTCTAAATTGATATATCGAAGTTACCAGAGCGTTTTTAACTCATGCAATCAAGCTAAATTATTTCCTTCCCTATCTGAAATCCATTGGTTTATTACACTTAACCTCCAAACACTCGTTCTTTCAGTTAACTTAATTTGTTTTGGAAATTTATCTTCTTTCATCAACTTGTATATAGTGCTTCTAGCTATTCCCAACATCACAGTCAATTCTTTAATACGGATGTAGCGATCTTCTAACATAGTTAAACCTCCTAAATTTTAGAATGTGAAATTGATATCAAGCACCGATACTCTTTTGAAGGAAAACAATAGGAGCACTTTCTTTACGTCCCATACAAATCAGCATGTAGTCTGTGATTTTTTGCATAGGGGCACGTAACCTCTCCACATCAGTGATAATGTATCCAGCGGTGACATCATTCGTCATTTTATGATTAAGTAATCTTTTTAGAGAGTACGCAGAAATATCTAAGCTTTCGGCAATCGTAATAAATGTGCGCCTAAGGTCATGCGTACTAAAATTAACACCGCTTTCATTTACTACTTTTGCAATCTGCTTTTTAGGGTCAACTAAGTAACCAATATTCGTCTCGTTTGGGAATACATATTTAGTTTTGGCTTCAGCTTTCCTTTTTGTCAGTAAATCAAACAAAAAGTCTGTTAATGGCAACACGTGATCTGTGTGATTTTTGGTGTCTTTAATCACGAAAGTTTTATCTTTTAGATCGACTCGATTCCAAGTTAACTTAGCGGCTTCATTTCGCCTTAAGCCTGTCATTATTACAAATAATAAAAAATCTCTTACAACTTCACGATTAGGAGCAATCGAATCGTTTGATAAACTCATGACAGCACGATACCAAGGGGCTAAATCATAGTGTTTAATAAGCGTGTTTTTTCTGACTGGACGATGCCAAGCACGCAACTGGGTAATTCTAACAACAGGGTTGTGTCTAAAGATTGAGTCGCCGTTACTATCCTCATATTTCATAATGGCATAGTTCATGACCGCTCTAAAGTTGCGCATGGTCTTATTAGCCTGAGATGTGCTTGTTTTACCTATCTTACGAAACTTCAGCTCAACCATATCTTTAGATATTTCTATGGCTGGTTTATTCATCCAGTCAGAAAGATAAAATTCAAAGGTATGTCGATAGTCTTGGATAGTACTGGGCTGTAAATTGCCTCGCGCTTCAATATAGTTTTCTAACACTTCGGCTAGTGTAACTAGTTTGGCTTTTCTGGCTTTTTCTTCATCATGTGGATTTTTACCTCTAGATATTTCAGCCAAATAAGATTTTGCTTGTGATCGTGCTTCATCTAGCGATACAACGTTATGTCTTGCAATAGATTTTCTGATCGTTTTACTGTGTAGTTTAGCCTCAGCAAAATAAACCTTAGCTGACTTTCCAACCCTTAATCCAAAACCTAAAAGTTCTGAGTCACGATAAAAGACTTGACCTGATTTTTCGAATGCAACTTTATCAACAAATGATTTAGTTAGTTTATGCAACATTTTTATACTCCGTTCTACTATTTTCTCGTTAAAAAATTAGTAGCCACCTAGTAGCCAAAATCGAGAAAAGTACTTAAAACGCAGTATAACTATGTAAAATTTGGTAGCAATCGTTTGGCTACTAAGTTAATGTTTATTAAAAGAAAAAAGCACAATTTCAATTACAAAACAAATACTTAGAGTCAAATTCATAATCCTGGGGTCGAGGGTTCAAGTCCCTCTTTCCCACCAATTCAAGGCCATATCTTCGGATATGGCCTTTTCTTTTACTCATTTCTAATTAGCTTAGCAGTAATTAATCTATTTGCGTTTTAAACGCACGCTGCGTTATTAAGTGAAACGATTTATTTCATTAGCCTGTCTTAAACCTCTAGGCTATAAAAGTTTAAACGATGTTTAGACTAGTCGTGTGGTGCAATTAGAGGCCTCTACTTTGGATAAAAATGTGACTGAAAACGCCGCTAAAAAATTGGCAGCGACTATTATTGATAAACTAAAATCTGTTAATTAAGCAAACTATTAGCATCAATTAATCAGTAAATAAAGGCAAATTAATGAGTCAATATCAAGTATTAATCACAGGCGCAAACCGTGGCATTGGTTTGGAGTTTACTAAGCAATATGCGGCTGATGGCTGGAAAGTGCTGGCATGTTGTCGCGATCCAGAATCGGCTGACGCATTGCAGACGTTGGCAAGTACTAGCAAAAATGTACAAGTGGTCGCGCTTGATGTTGGCAATTTCAGCCAAATTGATAGCCTTGCGTTGCAATTAAAAGATGAGGTAATTGATGTGTTAATTAATAACGCTGGCGTATATCCGCAAAGCACTTTTGGCGACACTAATTACGATGATTGGGCGGCAGCATTCAAGATTAACAGTATGACTTCGTTAAAAATGGCTGAAGCATTTGTTCAGCATATTACTCGCAGTCAGCTAAAAAAAATCGCTACGCTTACCAGCAAAATGGGCAGTATTGATGATAATTCTGGTGGCGAAAGTTATATTTATCGCAGTAGTAAAACGGCGGTAAATATGGTGATGAAAAGTCTATCGATTGATTTGAAACCTTATGGCATAAGCGTTGTGACATTGCATCCTGGCTGGGTACAAACGGATATGGGCGGTGCGAATGGTTTGATTAATACGCAAACCAGCGTGACAGGATTACGGCGCGTGATTGATGCGCTAAGTTTAGAAAGCACAGGTAAATTTATTGCTTATGATGGAAAGTCGATTAATTGGTAAGTCTGTAATCTAAGACTTTTAAAAACCGATTGCTTTATAACGATATGTTTGTACGCGTTTTATTGTACAAACTTATAAAGTTGCGTGTTTAAAAGGTGCGCGCTCTTCTAACTCATTGGTGTATTCAGCTATTCCGTGCGCTTCGCGGTTTAAATAAATTTTAATAGCGCGTTCAAAATCTGGGTGAGCGATTTTATGATAAGAGTAAGTTGGGCGCGGTTTAAAGCCACGTGCTAATTTGTGTTCGCCTTGCGCGCCACCTTCAAAAAAAGTGATATTTTCTGTAATGCAAAATTGCTGCGCTTGGTAATAACATAGCTCAAAATGTAAGCCTGATACAAACTGCATGGCGCCCCAATAACGGCCGTATAACGTGGTTTGATTATAAATATTCAGTGTGCAAGCGATTGGGTTTCCATCTAATTCCGCCACAATTAATAGAATATTATTCGGCATGGTTCTGTCGATTTCTGCAAAAAAAAGACGTGTTAAGTAAGGTGTGGAATGGTGCTCGCGGTAAGTATTGGTGTAACACTGGTAGAAAAAATCCCAATCTTGCTCAGTGGCCTCAAACCCTTTAATTTGCCTACAAACGATACCAATCTGTGAGATTTTCTTACGTTCTTGATGAATTTTTTTGCGTTTATCATGACTTAATGTGGCTAAAAATGCTTCAAAGTGCTGATAATTTTTATTCTGCCACCTAAATTGCACGCCAACACGCTTTAACCAGCCACTTGCCTGCAACTGTTGCGCATCGGTTTCATCTGGGAAAAGCACATGCGCACTGGAAAGCTGATGTTTATCCATCACGCTTTCCAATGCTTCAATCATCATAGTCTGCAACTCGGGTTGTTCGGTTAAAAATCGCCTGCTGGTAATGGGCGAGAAAGGAATCGCCGACAGTAGTTTGGGATAATAATTAAATCCACTACGTTGATAAGCATCCGCCCAAGCCCAATCAAATACATATTCGCCATAGGAATGCGTCTTTAAATACAGAGGCATTGCGGCAACTAATTTTTGGTCTAACTTAACCACTAAAGGTTGCGGATTCCACCCAGTGCCCTGCCCGACCGAGCCTGAGTTTTCTAACGCGCTTAAAAATGCGTGACTGAGTAACGGCGTACCATCAGTTAATGCATCCCAATCAGCAGCTGGTATCTCGCTTAAACTATCTACAATTTCCACATGAAAATTTGGCGTAGTTTGAGTGTTAACTTTTTTTGCAGATGCTTGTTTTGAGTTGTCTTGCGGGGAAGTCATCAATACTTTTTAAATGGATTCTAAAATCAACATACTACATTACTCATTGATGTATTGATGAAAAACCGAGAGTGAAGACTGAGGTAAAAATGACTAGTAAAATGATGTTAACTAGTTGAGTGGTGATATTTTAAGTGATTGAATAAACTCAAGACTAAATAAACCTTAGATGAGCTTAGCTTGGACGTTTACGAATATTAGCCGCTTGCTTATTATCTTTAGCTTTACTTTTTTCTTTAATCGCAGTTTCAGCGTCTTGAATTTTTTGCGCTTCCATTCTAGCTTCTGCAGATTTTTGACGTTCTATTAATTTTGCTTGTGCGAGCTGTAGCTCTTCTAAAGTAATGACACCATCTTCATCTACATCGACATAGCTAAAATGACGGGCGATCTGCGGCAAACATAAAGTGGCTTCTTCGCGGTCTAGTGAATCATCATTGTCTTTATTACATTCGTTAAATCGCTTTTCAATGCTTTCTTGCATCGCTTTGCGTTTTAGTTCGATTTGAGTATGTTCTGGGTCAGTCGATCTTGCATAATCCGCCAATGCTTTGCGCAAACGGGCACGATCATCAGGGCTAAAGTTATATTCTAGCGTTTTCTCTAAACCGCTTTCATCAGCCTCTTCAACCAACGATCGATCACTCAACAGGCCGTTCTTATTTTCGGCTGAAACAGTCGTTGCAAGCAAAGTGCCAAACAATGCTAGCATCGATAAAGCTGGGGTTAGATAATGTGCTTTTAAAACCATTGTTTAATGAATTCTCATTCTTTCTAACATGATTTAGTTAACAGTGTATAGGTTTGAAAAAACTGACCAACCATCAAGATTTGCAATCATGAATCAGCATTGTTAATGCAATGTTTCATAACTATCAATATTTGTAACCATTTGTAACACTTGATTATTTAAAATTAAGGCGTTTGAAAATGCCGAAAAATTTTCACTTTTCTAGATTTATTCATCATGAGAACATATACTACGTATCCAGTAACGTTTAAGTTGCTCATTCAATCATATGAAAGCGTAAATGATGGCTGAAAATAACAAAAAAATCTTGATGGTAGATGATGACTTACGCATGCGCGAGCTGCTACAACGTTATTTAACCGAGCAAGGTTTTAATATCAAAACCGTATCCGATTCTAAAGAAATGGATGCTACGCTAGCCAATGAATCATTCGATTTATTAGTGCTAGATTTAATGCTGCCTGGTGAAGATGGTTTAGCCATTTGCAGACGCTTGCGTGGCAGCAAATTCACCTCACCGATCATCATGCTCACCGCGCGTGGTGACGAAGTAGATCGCATTATTGGCTTAGAAATGGGCGCTGATGATTATTTACCAAAACCATTCAATCCGCGTGAATTGCTTGCGCGTATCAACGCAGTATTGCGTCGCCACGAATATAGCCCAGAATCTGAAAATATTGGCAAGTTAGAATCGTTTAGTTTTGGCGAGTTTGTGTTTGATCCATCTACCCGCAGTTTAAGTCGTAACGGCATGCCAATCACTATTACCAGCGGTGAGTTTGCTTTGCTTAAAGTATTTACCGAACACCCACGCCAACCACTTTCACGCGATAGACTGATGCAATTAGCACGTGGTCGCGAGTTGGATGTATTCGATCGGAGTATTGACGTACAAGTATCACGCCTGCGCCGCATTGTAGAGCCTGATCCAGCGCGTCCACGTTATTTACAAACTATGTGGGGATTTGGTTACGTATTTATTCCTGATGGTGAAGCGTCGCACTAAGTTTTTCCACCATAGTCATAAACTCCACTATCGAATCTTAAAATTCCGCATTGAGACTCTTACCACGCAGATTGCTTTCCCGTTTAATGCTACTTATCGCCATATTATTGGCGGTAAGTATCTATGCGTCGCTTAAAATCTTTGATTATTTTGACCGTGAACCGCGCGCAACCACCGCTGCTTTACAAGCGGTAACTATTGTAAATTACACGCGCGCGTCTCTTATCGCCGCGCATGAAAATCGTCGTTTGGCTTTACTATCAGAACTATCTGGTCGCGAAGGCGTTCGGGTATATGCAGCAGATTTTTTGGAAGATATCGAGCCATTACCTAACGACCCGTTTATTAATTTAATCGCGGAAAAAATCCGTGAGCGTTTGGGTGTAGAAACCATTATCACGGTTAATCACTACGGTATTCCAGGCTTATGGATTAGTTTTAATGTAGAGCAGGATGATTTTTGGGTAGTGATTCCAAAAATTCAAGTTGATAGGCCTTTCCCTTGGCATTGGTTAGGCTGGGGCGCAGTGGTTGGTTTACTTTCATTACTAGGCGCTTATTTGATTGCAGCACGAATTAATCGGCCGCTTAATTTATTGGTGCATGCCGCAGATAGATTACGTAACGGCGAACCTGCGCCGCGCTTGCCTGAGGACAGCGTAGATGAGTTGCGCGATGTAAGTCGCACATTTAACGAAATGGCGGATTCTTTAGTGCGGCTGGATAATGAACGTACACTATTGCTGGCGGGTGTTTCACACGACATTCGCACTCCACTTGCACGATTAAGGTTAGCTGTAGAAATGCTGCCTGAGAACACCAACAGCATGAAAGCTGGCATGATTGAAGATATCGCCGATATGGATAATATCATTCATCAATTTTTAGATTTTGTGCGTGGGGTTGAGGGCGAGCCTACCAAAATGATGGATATTAACGGTTTGCTGCATGCATTATCTGAGCGCCAAGCGCGTGCTGGCCGGAATCTTAAACTGAAACTAACGTCTACTTATTTCATCCCTTTGCGCCCATTGGCGATTCAACGTTTGCTGGATAATTTAGTCGGTAATGCTTACGCTTATTCCAAAGGTGATGTTGAAGTGACCAGCAGAATCACTGCTGAAAAAATCGTCATTAGCGTGCTGGATAACGGCCCAGGCATACCGCCGGAACATGCAGAAAGGTTGTTACGCCCATTTGAACGCATGGACAGTGCGCGGAATAAAAACGAAGGTGGCAGCGGTTTAGGTTTAGCGATTTGCAACCGCATTGCCAAGCTGCATCGTGGTAGTTTAGAGTTGGTTAATCGCCCCGAAGGCGGATTAGAAGCTAAGTTAACCCTGCCAATACAGCAATAATTCAACAATAATAGATGTTAATCAATTCAGTTAAAAATACTTAACTGTATAAAAACGACCATTATTTGCGACAAAACTAATTTTAAACTGGATTAAACCAATTCAATTTTTCACGCAATTGCACCACTTCACCGATAATCGTTAAACAAGGCGGTTTCATTTCAGCAATCGCGACTTTTTCGGCCAAATCTGCCAATGTTGCAGTAACTACTCTTTGGCGTTGTGTGGTGCCTTGTTGTACCACGGCAACTGGCATTGTCGCTGGCACGCCATGTTCAATCAGCTTTTCGCATATCTCTTTTAAGCCAACCAGGCCCATATAAATAACCACCGTTTGGCGCGGGCGAGACATCGCAACCCAATCCAAGTCCAAAGTGCCGTCTTTAAGGTGACCTGTAATAAATAGACAAGCTTGCGCGTAATCGCGATGCGTTAATGGAATACCTGCATAGCTTGAAACCCCATTGGCAGCAGTAATGCCAGGCACGACTTGAAACGGCACGCCATGTTGCATCAGTGTTTCAATTTCCTCACCGCCACGCCCAAAAATAAATGGGTCACCGCCTTTTAAACGCAATACACGCTTACCTGCTAAAGCTAATCTGGCAAGCAACTCGTTAATTTCCTCTTGCGGCATCGTGTGCTGATCGCGCGATTTGCCTACGTAAATCAACTCTGCATCGCGACGTACTAACTCCATCACTTCGGGGCTGACGAGCTTATCGTATACGCAAACATCACATTGCTGCATCAATCTTAACGCTCTAAATGTCAGCAAATCTGGATCGCCAGGGCCACCGCCCACTAAAAACACTTCGCCCTTATTGGCGGTTGCATCGGCATTATTGATTATATTTTGTAGCAACTCGCGCGCGGCTTGCTCTTGCCCGGATAACACACGTTCGACCATTGGGCCTTGCAACACGCCTTCCCAAAAACGGCGGCGCAGTTGCGTGGTCGCAAACTTATCTTTTACTTGCTCACGAAACTCGCCTGCAATGGCAGCAATTCGGCCGTAAGTAGCTGGCAACATGGTTTCAATTTTGGTGCGGATATAGCGCGCAAGTACTGGCGCGTTGCCTTCAGATGAAATCGCAATGACTACCGGACTGCGATCAATAATCGAACCCATGGTAAATGTACATAAATCAGGCGCATCAACCACGTTAACAGGGATATTTTGCGCTTTTGCAGCGATTGAAACTGCAATATTGACCGCCTCATCATCGGTAGCAGCAATCACCAAGCATGCGCTTTCAATCTGCTTTTCTTCAAAATTAGCTTGAACATATTTAATCTGCCCAGCTTTTGCCATCTCTAATAATTCAGTACAGATTTCAGGTGAATATAAAGTAATTGCCGCGTGCGCTTTAAGCAACATTGTCACTTTGCGTGTTGCAACGTCACCGCCGCCAATCACCACACAATGGCGGTTGGTAATATTAAAAAAAATGGGCAATGCTTGCATGAAAATGACTTTGAATACGTTGATGCTATTTTACCTGCTACTACTCAAATACGCTAAAATTATGCTTTGATTTGCATGAATTTAACCCCTTGAACGATATAAAAGACAATTTAGTTTTACCCAAAATTTTGCCGAAAAAGGTGTTCATTAAAACCTTTGGTTGCCAGATGAATGAATACGATTCGTCGCGCATGGCAGACATGTTGAATGCTGATAATGGCATGACACAAACTGATAATGTGGATGAAGCCGATGTTATTTTGCTCAACACTTGTTCGGTGCGCGAAAAAGCTGAGGAGAAAGTATTCAGCCACTTAGGTCGATTTATTCCGCTTAAAGCGAAAAATCCCAATTTAGTGATTGGCGTGGGCGGTTGCGTGGCGTCGCAAGAAGGAGACAATATCATCAAGCGCGCACCTTATGTGGATGTGGTTTTTGGACCGCAAACTCTACATCGCTTGCCTGAGATGATTAAAAATTCTCAATCCAGCGGAAAATCTCAGGTGGATATTAGCTTTCCAGAAATTGAAAAATTTGATCATCTGCCACCACCGCGTGTGGAAGGCGTGGCTGCATTTTTAAGCATTATGGAAGGCTGTAGTAAATATTGCAGTTTTTGCGTGGTGCCTTATACCCGTGGAGAAGAAGTGTCACGTCCATTTGAGGCTATCTTGTTGGAAGCGGTGCAATTGGCAGATTTAGGCGTTAAGGAAATTACCCTACTTGGCCAGAACGTAAATGCTTACCGTGCACAATATATTACAGAGCATGATGATATTGAAGCCGATTTAGCCATGTTGATTGAAACGATTGCAGAGATTCCACAAATCGAGCGCATACGTTTTACCACTAGCCACCCGAATGAAATGAATCAGCGACTAATTGATTGCTTTGCTAACGTGCCGAAACTGGCGATTCAGTTACATTTGCCTGTGCAAGCAGGCTCTGACCGCATCTTGATGGCAATGAAGCGTAATTACACGGCTTTGCAATATAAATCCATCATTCGTAAATTAAAGACAGCCAGCCCAAATCTGACATTCACTTCTGATTTTATTATCGGTTTCCCCGGTGAAACTGAGGCGGATTTTGCGGCAACTGCCAAATTGATGCAAGACGTTGGCTTTGATTACAGCTTTAGTTTTTTATACAGCCCACGGCCAGGAACGCCGGCGGCATTTATCAAAGATGACACGCCGCAAGATGTTAAGTTGGCGCGATTGAGTAAATTGCAGGCAATCAATGAAGCGCAAGGCGATGCCATCAGCCGTAACATGTTAGGCACCATTCAACGCGTGCTGATTGATGGCGCATCACGCAAACATGCTGAACTATTAGCAGGCAAGACGGACAATAATCGTGTGGTGGATATTGCTGGCAGCAGTGATTTAATTAACACGTTTGTGAACGTTAAAATCACCGATGTATCCAATCCTAAACGATTACAAGGCCAGATAATAGAAAAGACTGTTTAATCAATGGAAATTACGTTACAACCTGAAGACAATGTGCGTTTGGCAAACCTTTGCGGCGCATTGGATGAAAATATTAAACAGATTGAAACCGCACTTGAGGTAAATATTAATCGCCGTGGCGGCACATTCAATATATCTGGCAAGGTAGACAATATGCGGCTGGCGGCACAGATGATAGAAAACTTCTACGTCCGCGCAAAAAAACCGCTTGAGTTAGAAGATGTGCAATTGGGCCTGGTTGAAATTGATAAATTAAAGCCAGAAGATGTATCAAGTACAGCAATGCCGGTTTTAATGACGCGGCGCGGCGATTTACATGGTCGCACGCCACGCCAAGTTTCTTATTTGCAGCAAATTCAGGATCACGATATTACCTTTGGCATTGGCCCAGCGGGTACAGGAAAAACCTATTTAGCTGTTGCCAGCGCAATTGATGCAATGACGCGCGACCGTGTGAAACGTATCGTTTTAGTACGCCCAGCGGTTGAAGCTGGTGAAAAACTAGGCTTTTTACCAGGTGATTTAAATCAAAAAGTCGACCCATATTTGCGGCCTTTATATGACGCATTGTACGATTTAGCAGGTTATGACACGGTGAATAAAATGTTCGAGCGCGGCGCGATTGAGGTCGCACCGTTGGCTTACATGCGCGGCAGAACATTGAACCAAAGCTTTATTATTCTGGATGAAGCGCAAAATACGACGCCAGAACAGATGAAAATGTTTTTAACGCGGATTGGCTTTGGCACAAAAGCCGTTATAACGGGCGATGTGACGCAAATTGATTTACAGCGTCACCAAAAAAGCGGCTTGGTTGAAGCGCAAAAAATATTGAAAGATGTTAAAGGCATTGCGATGACGCACTTTTTATCTGCCGATGTCGTCCGCCACCCTTTGGTACAAAAGATTATCAATGCCTACGAAGAATATGAGCTTAAAAATACTTAATTAAGTGATTGAGTGTTTTGTTTCAAAGCTTTTACATAAACTTTTTATCTGCTTTCATCATCAGAATATTAGTGATGTAGATGACGAATAACTAGCTTATCTATTAACCAGTTTACCAAGCAATCTATTTTTTATGTCTTATATAAGACATAAGTGTTATCATCATATTAAGCACATGAACAAAATGAATGCGCTTAAAACAGCCCGAAACAGTATTGCGCACAAAATGCATTCAATCACTTAACCTTTAAAATCGATAGAGGACATCATGGCACTGGTTTCACTACGTCAATTATTAGATCACGCCGCTGAATTTAGCTACGGCATTCCCGCTTTTAATGTGAATAACATGGAGCAGGTGCAGGCGATTATGCAAGCGGCAGATTCCACCAACAGCCCGGTTATTTTGCAAGCTTCTGCTGGCGCGCGCCAATATGCGGGCGAAGCTTTTCTGCGGCATTTAGTCTTAGCGGCCATCGAATCTTATCCGCATATTCCTGTGGTGATGCATCAAGATCACGGCCATACGCCTGCCATCTGTATTCAAGCGATGCGTTCAGGGTTTTCCAGCGTGATGATGGACGGCTCGCTAATGGAAGATGCTAAAACGCCATCTACTTATCAATACAATGTAGATGTGTCCAAAAAA
>Ga0123389_136180_pt1 | contig 25779 bp, 25 predicted proteins | sample T0HHNH4metaT_FD_89917 | JGI IMG/M metagenome (GOLD analysis project Ga0123389, IMG submission 89917) | Methane-oxidizing artificial microbial communities from Washington, USA to study methane cycling - T0-HHNH4 metaT (Metagenome... | ecosystem: Engineered > Modeled > Simulated communities...
CTACTATTTAATCACCCTTTTCAAACGCAAATTTCACAGATTTTCTGCGATATGTTTTAAAAGCGGACTATAAAGAATTAACCAAATTACTCGTTTGAACATCTAAGGAACTATCATGTCAGCCCACGTTATTCCATTTGAAAATCTACGCAATATAGATGTACCTTCTGTCGGAGGTAAAAATGCTTCCTTAGGCGAAATGATTTCACAATTATCCGCAAAAGGTGTGCGCGTCCCTACCGGATTCGCGACTACAGCAGACGCATATCGTGAATTCCTGGCTCAGAATAACCTTGATGACAAAATCAACGCCGAGCTGGATAACCTGAACATCGATGACACGCAAGCATTGGCTATCTGCGGTAAAAAGGTTCGCGAGTGGATTATGGAAGCACCGTTTCCGGCTGCACTTGAAAAAGCAATCAAGGAAAACTACGAGATACTGATCGAAAAATCAGGCAAAGACGCCACATTTGCAGTACGTTCATCCGCTACCGCTGAAGACTTGCCTGACGCCTCATTTGCCGGCCAGCAGGAGTCTTTCCTGAACATTCACGGTTTGGACAACATCCTGCATGCCATCAAGGAAGTATTCGCTTCACTTTATAACGACCGCGCAATCTCATACCGTGTACACAAGGGCTTTGTACACGCGGATGTAGCGCTTTCAGCAGGCGTACAGCAAATGGTGCGCAGCGATATAGGCTGTGCCGGCGTGATGTTCACGATCGATACGGAATCAGGCTTCAAAGACGTGGTATTCATCACATCATCATATGGTTTAGGTGAAACCGTGGTGCAAGGTGCGGTAAACCCGGATGAGTTCTACGTTCACAAACCAACACTGGCGCAAGGCAAACCTTCAATCGTGCGCCGCACCATGGGTTCCAAACTCATCAAAATGATTTTCAGCGACGCCACGCGCGCTGGCAAAAGTACGCATACCGTTGATGTTGACCCTGCCGAGAGCGACCGTTATTCACTGTCCGACGAAGACGTGCTGGAACTGGCACGTTACGCCACGCAGATCGAAGCCCATTACGGCTGTCCGATGGATATCGAGTGGGGCAAAAACGGTATCGACAACAAGCTCTACATCCTGCAGGCACGTCCGGAAACAGTCAAATCACAACAGGCTGCAAACAACGTGACTGAAACATTCAAGCTCAACAAACACAGCGAGAAACCATTAGCGGTGGGTCGCGCCGTCACCCAGAAAGTGGGTGTGGGCCCGGTGCGTATCGTGCTGGATCCGGCTGAAATGCACCTGGTGCAGCCTGGCGATGTGCTCGTGGCAGACATGACCGACCCGAACTGGGAACCGGTCATGAAGCGTGCCAGCGCCCTGGTAACCAACCGCGGCGGCCGTACCTGCCATGCAGCGATTATCGCGCGTGAATTGGGTATCCCGGCGATTGTAGGCGCAGTCAATGCAACCGATGTGTTGCGTGAAGGCGAAATCGTTACCGTATCCTGCGCTGAAGGCGAATCCGGTTTTGTCTACCACGGCGCGATCGAATACGAGGTATCGACACAGGCAACCGCAGCGCTCACTAAACCACCCTGCAAGATCATGATGAACGTCGGCAACCCGGATATGGCGTTCAGCTTTGCGCAGACACCAAATGACGGTGTTGGCCTGGCTCGCCTGGAATTCGTGATCAACAACATGGTCGGCATTCACCCGAAAGCGATTTTGAATGTAGATGCGATGCCGGCTGCCGTTCAGACCATCGTTAAAAACCGTGCGCGCGGCTATGCTTCACCAAAACAATTCTATATCGACAAAGTCGCTGAAGGCGTTGCCACCATTGCTGCTGCGTTCTATCCGAAACCAGTGATCGTCCGTACTTCAGACTTCAAGTCCAACGAGTACAAAAAACTGGTTGGCGGTGAAATCTACGAGCCAGACGAGGAAAACCCGATGATCGGTTTCCGCGGTGCGGCGCGCTACATGGCGGAAGACTTTAAAGAGTGCTTTGCCATGGAATGCGCAGCCATGAAAAAAGTACGCGATGAAATGGGTCTGGTTAACGTTGAGTTGATGCTGCCTTTCGTACGTACATTGGACGAAGCTAAGGCCGTGACCGAAATCATGGCTGCTAACGGCCTCAAACGCGGCGACAATGGCTTGCGCCTGATCATGATGTGCGAGATCCCATCTAACGCATTGCTGGCTGAACAGTTCCTGGAATATTTCGATGGCTTCTCAATCGGTTCCAACGACCTGACACAGCTGACATTGGGTATGGACCGTGACTCAGGTATTCTGGCTGACGGCTTTGATGAGCGTAACGATGCCGTGAAAGTGCTGCTCAAAATGGCAATCAGCACCTGTAACCGTTTAGGCAAATATGTCGGCATCTGCGGCCAGGGCCCATCAGACCATCCTGACTTTGCAGAATGGCTGGTTGCTGAAGGCATTCAATCCGTGTCATTGAACCCTGACACCGTGGTTGCCACATGGCAGAGACTGACCAAAAAATAAGCTTTCGCTGCACATCACCCGGATAATTCAGGAATTGGATAACAGAGCATGATAAACCGCACCGCTTTCTTTATTTCTGACGGTACCGGCATTACGGCAGGCTCTTTGGGTAAGTTGCTGGAACATTTTCCGCATACGCACTTTACCCAGGAGCGCCTGCCGTTCACCAATACACCGGAAAGAATCAAACTGGCGCAGGATGCGATACTGCGCGCTGAGCAGACGGACGGTGGACGCCCTGTCGTGATCATGTCATTAGGTGACCTGAACCTTCGCAACATGATCAAGCAGTCCAATGCCTACTTTATCGACCTGTTCACCACCTTCATCGATCCGCTCGGCGTAGAGCTTGAGCAGCCGCCGCTGACAGGCGCCGGGATTGCGCACAGCGTCATGGGCAGCAGTTATAACGACCGTATGGAAGCCGTGAATTTCACGCTGAACCACGACGATGGCATGACCAACAACGGGCTGGAGCAGGCTGAGGTCATTCTGATTGGTGTTTCACGCTGCGGCAAAACCCCGACCAGCGTTTACCTGGCCATGCAATTCGGCGTTAAAGCGGCCAACTATCCGCTGATCCCTGAAGATTTTGAACGTGGTCATCTGCCGGAAATACTCAACAAGCACGTAGACAAAATATTCGGCTTGACCATCAAGCCTGAACGCCTGCACGCCGTGCGCAATGAACGCAGGTCCGGCAGTTTTTACGCTTCACTGGATAACTGCCGCAAAGAGATCGCCACGGCAGAAACCCTCATGCGCAATGCCGGCATCACATGGGCAGACTCCACCAGCCGTTCGGTTGAAGAGCTTTCAGCAATTATTATCGAAAAAATCCGGCGCCCCGAGAAAAAATTAAAAGCGGCAGGCTAAGCGCCCTCCGGCCAGGCCAATACACCGATGCTGCAAACAAAAAAAGGAACTTGGATTCAAGTTCCTTTTTTTATAATTAAAGCTTTATGACCAAAAGTCGGGGAAACCGCCTTATTTCAATGCAGGTTTGATCTTCCCTACAATCTCGGGCGCATCGGGTTTCACGTCACTGCTGTAAGCATAGACCTCCTTACCGCCGGGCAGAATCACATATTTAAAGAAATTCCAGCTGGGCGCCTGGCCCGTTCTCGCCTTGAGCTGCTTATAAAAAGGATTGGCATTAACACCGCTCACAACCGTTTTGGTGATCATGGGGAATTTAACCGCATAGGTCTGTTTGCAGAAATCGCCGATCTGTTTATCATCACTCAGCTCCTGCCTGAAATCATTCGATGGAAAGCCCACCACCAGCAAGCCCCTATCCTTATACTTGCCGTATAACCCTTCCAGTGACTCGAACTGCGGCGTAAAGCCGCATTTGCTTGCCGTATTCACGACCAGGATCGGTTTATCCTGGTAATCACACAGGTTGATTCTGTCACCCTGCAAAGTTGTAAACTGATGGTTATAGAGTTCTGTACACGCAGCATTTGCCATATGTGTCACCGTTAATAAGAGAGTAGATAACACGATCTTCTGACCGTGCTTTAGTACATGTTGAAATCGGTTCATATTGATTCGCTCAAGTTTCATTGCATACAGCTACTAGACTGAAAATATGCAATAAAATTCCGGTGCATAGCACCTAATGTTTTAAATACTGAATAAAAGCGACCCCTGCCGCTGCCATCAGCAACGCGCCAAATACATGGCCGCAGGTATGCAGCAGCGCCAATGCATATTCCTGCTTGTGCAGCAGTGCCAGGCTCTCGCCGGTAAACGCCGAGAATGTAGTCAGCCCGCCCAGAAACCCGGTCGTGACAAACAGCCGCAGGCTGGCGCCATCCAGGCTGCCGACGCCGATCAAGCCCATCGCCACGCCCATCAGCAGGCCCCCTATTAAATTTGCGGCGAGCGTGCCCAACGGCAGGTCAGGCAATATATTATTCAGGGCTAGCCCCAACCCCCATCTTGACCAGGCCCCCAAGGCAGCACCGGCACCGATTGCCAACATATTAGTAAAACTGATCACTGGATTCATCTTCTGGCCGCACCGTTATGTTTCGTATAGTAGAATTACAGACGCCAGCAGGCGTTGCAAGTATTCACAGAACTTTAACGAGAAAATCATGCCAATGAAAGTATTATTTGTCAGCTCAGAAGTTTTCCCCCTGATTAAAACCGGAGGCCTGGCTGATGTCAGCGGTTCATTACCGAATGCACTGCAAAGGTTAGGGGTTGATGTCCGCATACTGATGCCTGGCTACCCACCCGTCCTGAATCAGCTGGCCGACCTGCACACCATTGGCGCTCTGCATCATTTACCGCACGTTGACCATGTTGAGCTTCTGCTCGGCACCATCCAGGATACCGGCGTCAAAGTCATGGTGATCAAGTCAGAGTCGCTGTACGAACGCAATGGCGGGCCATATGCAGACCAGAATGGGCTGGAATGGCAGGACAACCCGGTGCGTTTCGGCGTGCTGTCCAAAGTCGCTTCGATACTGGCCAGCGGGCACTCCCCGATCCAAGGCTGGCAGCCCGATATCGTGCATTGCAACGACTGGCAGACAGGCCTGGCGCCCGCCTACATGAAACTGACGGAGCATAGCACGGCTAAATCCGTTATCAGCCTGCACAACATGGCCTTCCAGGGCTGCTACACCCCTAACTGGGTAACGTCACTGGGCTTGCCTAGTGCCGGATTTTCGATCGAGGGATTTGAATATCATGGCCAGCTCTCATTCCTGAAAGCAGGCATTTTTTATGCTGATGCCATCACCACAGTCAGCCCCCGTTATGCAAAAGAAATACAGACCGCCGCTTTTGGCTTTGGCCTGGAAGGCCTGCTGTCAAAACGCAGCGATGAGATCAGGGGCATACTCAACGGGATTGAAACCGAAGAATGGAATCCCGCACATGATAAATACCTGGTCAGCAATTACAGCAGCCACCATTTAGCCGGCAAGCAGGAGGTCAAGGCAGCACTGCAGAACAGCCTTGGGCTCGATGCCGATGCACATGCACCATTACTGGGCGTCGTCAGCCGGCTGACGCATCAGAAAGGCCTGGACATGCTGGTGCCGAATTTGCAGTCATTAATAGACCAGGGCTGCCAGTTTGTACTGCTCGGCGGCGGTGAAATGGGCCTGGAAGCGTCTTTCAGGAACATTGCCGCACATAACCCCGGTCGTGCCAGCGTCACCATAGGCTACAACGAACCGCTGTCACACCAGATCATGGCGGGCTGTGATATGTTCATCATGCCTTCGCGCTTTGAGCCATGCGGCCTTAACCAGCTTTACGGCCTGGCTTACGGCACACCGCCTATCGTCAATGCAACCGGCGGACTGGCTGACTCGATTATCGACAGCAGCCATACCCATATTGCAAACAGGACTGCGAATGGCTTTGTCATGGTGGAGGCAAGCGCAGACGGCCTGATCGCCTGTATCAGGCGTGCGGTAGAGATGTACCGGCATGACAAGGACACCTGGCTGCAGATCCAGAAAACTGGTATGTCGCAGAATTTAAGCTGGGATAAAAGCGCTCAGGAATACCTCGCCGTGTACCGTGAGCTGACCTGAAGCGGCACAAAAGGATTCATCGTTAAAAAATCGGGAGATACGCAATATCCGGAATATGCAGCTTGGCATGGTTAATGCTTTAATAAACCTGAGCCTCGTGCTTCTCCAAAATTATTGCTTTTCTCCCTACGGGCGTCTACTGACATGGGCGCCCTCTTTTTTTGTCTTGGCACTCACTTCGGAGCGGCATCAACAGTGTTCGCTATTTAACGATAAAGTGTTCACGGTAATATTTAAGCTCATCGATTGATTCATAGATATCAGCCAGCGCTTCATGTTTACTCGCTTTTTTGAAGCCGGAATAGATTTCAGGTTTCCAGCGGCGCGCCAGTTCTTTGAACACGCTTACATCCAGGTTCCGGTAATGGAAATAACTTTCCAGCTGCGGCATATAACGCGCCATGAATCGCCTGTCCTGGCAGATGGAATTGCCGCACATCGGTGACTTGCCGGCTGGCACGTACTGCTTCAGGAACTCTATCATCTGTGCCGATGCATCGTCCTCAGTCAATGTGGAAGCCTTCACTTTATCGATCAGGCCGGAGCGGCCATGCGCCCCTTTGTTCCAGGCATCCATGCCGTCAAGCACAGCATCACTTTGATGCACGACCAGAACCGGCGACTCGCCCAGCACATTGAGTTCGGCATCAGTCACCACTGCCGCCAGCTCCAGAATACGGTCAGAATCAGGTAGCAAACCACTCATTTCCATATCAAGCCAAATTAAATTATTCTGATTCGTTCCATTGTTTGATGCTGTCATCATGATTTCCATTAAAATTAGCGTTATAAAGCAAACTGCGTGAACCATTATCTACAAAATGCTTCACAATACATAATATTAACTTAAAAGAAACCTTTACATGAACGTCCGTGCCTGTGAATACTGCACAACCTGCCCATGCCAAGGTTTCACAAACTGAATTTTAAAGAACCAGATTAACAATGGCTTATACACTTACCTTCACTTTTATCACCCTGCTGCTGCTTACAACCGGCATTCGCGTCTGGCTTGGCAATCGCCATATTGCACATGTGCAGTCGCACCGCAGTGAAGTGCCGGCTGCGTTCAGCGGCAGCATTTCCCTCGAAGCACATCAGAAAGCCGCTGACTATTCCAATGCAAAAACAAAACTCGTCATTACCGAAGCCACAGCCCAGGCAGCACTGCTGGCACTGCTTACCGTAGGCGGTGGCCTGCAGCTGATCGATGAAATCTGGCGCAGTCTGCTGCCGGCTCATGAAATTGCACGCGGCGCGCTGGTGATCTGCAGTGCCATGATCGTCAGCAGCCTGATTGACATCCCTTTCGATTACTACAAAACATTCACCGTGGATGAGAAATTCGGCTTTAACAAAATGACACGCCGCATGTTCTACAGCGATCTCATTAAACATACGATCGTAGGCGTGCTGCTTGGCGCCCCTATCCTGTTTGCCGCCTTATGGCTGATGCAGGGCGCAGGCAGCTACTGGTGGCTGTACCTGTGGGTGGTGTGGAGCGTATTCAATCTCCTGATGCTCGCGGTGTACCCGACGTTTATTGCCCCTTTCTTCAACAAATTCACGCCATTGGCAGATGCAGCGCTGAAACAGAGAATTGAAACCCTGCTTACAAAATGCGGTTTCAAATCACAAGGCCTGTTCGTGATGGATGGTTCCGCACGCAGCAGCCACGGCAATGCTTATTTCACCGGGTTTGGCGCCTCCAAGCGCGTGGTGTTCTTTGACACGCTGCTGGAAAGGCTCAATGCCGACGAAATTGAATCCGTACTCGCTCACGAGCTTGGCCACTTCCGGCACCACCATGTCATCAAACGTATTGCGCTGATGTTTTTTATAAGCTTCATCGGCCTGGCCCTGCTGGGCTGGCTCATGAACCAGGATTGGTTCTATGCCGGCCTGGGCATTGAACAGGCAAGCAACTACATGGCTTTGTTGCTGTTCCTGCTCGTATCACCGGTATTCCTGTTCCTGCTGCGCCCGATCATGGCGAGCTACTCGCGCAAAAACGAGTTTGAGGCTGACGATTACGCCGCAAAACATGCAAGTGCCAAGAGCCTGGTTGAAGCACTGGTGAAACTTTACCGTGATAACGCCTCAACATTGACACCGGACCCGCTGCATTCTGCATTTTATGACTCGCATCCGCCAGCGAGTATTAGAATTTCAAAATTAGCGGCGTATACTAGCTGAACTACTGCTTAAAAGGCGTTGTATATGAAATCACTATGCTTAATCACTGGCTTGCTGCTCGTAAATGGCTATGCCCAGGCAGAACCCTTCAAGGCTGCCGATGCGAACGCAGGTAAAGCGCTGGTTGAAAAACACTGTATCAGCTGCCATGCTTCAAGCTATGGCGGCGATGGCTCGGCAATTTACACGCGTGATTACCACAAGGTGCAGACTGCCAAAGGGCTGGTGGCACAGATCCGCAACTGCAATACCATGCTGGGTTTGAAATGGTTTGAAGACGAAGAACTGAACGTTGCCAAATACCTCAACCAGACCTATTACAAATTTACCGAATAATTCACCAGTGCAATCTCCCGACAACACGCAAGCGCACAGCGACTTGCAAGGCACAGTAGTGGCAGCTTACGGAAAACGCTACCAAGTTGAACTCAACGAAACCAGCCAGCGCATCAGCTGCGTGACCCGCGGCAAGAAAACCGATGTTGCCTGCGGCGACTGCGTGACGGTAAAGCTTACTGACAAGCATGAAGGTGTGATCGAAAACATCGTGCCGCGCACGACCCTGCTGTACCGCAGCAACGCATTCAAAAGCAAAATGCTGGCAGCCAATGTCACGCAAATCATCATCGTGCTCGCGACACAGCCCAGTTTTTATGAAGCGCTGCTGAACCGCTGCCTGATCGCGGCGGAAGCCGCCGGAATCAAAGCATTGATCGTGCTGAATAAATGTGATTTAGCCGACAACGATAATGCAAAACAAAAGCTGGCGCTGTACACAGGCCTGGGCTATCGGGTATTACCGCTATCGGCCAAGCAGGATATTTCTGCACTCAGGCCATATCTGCAGGGTGAGGTCAGCATTCTGGTAGGCCAGTCCGGCATGGGCAAGTCCACCATGATCAACGCGCTGCTGCCGCATGCGTCCGTGCGCACGCAGGAAGTCAGCACGGTGCTCGATAGCGGCAAACATACGACGACAGCCGCCCATCTGTACCGCCTTGATACTGAAAGCATCCTGATCGACTCGCCCGGCCTGCAGGAGTTCGGCCTGCACCATTTGAGCACTGATGAGCTCGAACATGCATTCATCGAATTCAGGCCATTTCTGGGTAAATGCCGCTTCAACAACTGCAAACACTTGCAGGAGCCGGATTGCGCCATTACCGCAGCCACAGCCGCCGGCAACATTTCAGCGGAGAGGCTGGCAATTTATAAAATGCTGCGTACAGAAATCTCCCGCTAAACCATCATGAAAACTGCATTCATCTCGCACCCGGATACCTTGCTGCATGTGATGGATGGCAACCACCCCGAATCGCCCGCCAGGATCAATGCAATCAAAAATGCCCTGATCAGGAACGGCATTTACCAGAAACTCGATATTTACGAAGCCCCCCTTGCCACGGACAGGGAGCTGCAGCGCGTACACAGCAGCGCCTATATCCAGAAAATACGCACCCTGTCACCCAGAGCAGGCCTGGTAAGGCTGGATGCGGACACCGCAATGGGGCCGATGAGCCTGTCGGCGGCGGCCCACGCAAGCGGCGCCGTCATCTTTGCGACCGACCTGGTCATGCGCAATATGGCGGACAATGCCTTTTGCTGCACCAGGCCGCCCGGACACCATGCCGGCCGCGCCAACAGCGCCGGATTCTGCATCTTCAACCATGTGGCAGCGGGGGTGGCGCATGCATTTGAAAAATACGGCATCAGGCGTGCCGCGATCATTGATTTTGACGTACATCACGGCGACGGTACGGAAGATATCTTCAGGAACGACCCGCGCGTCATGCTGTGCTCAACCTTTCAGCACCCGTTTTACCCGCATCGCGGCGCAGAAACGCGCAGCGACAGGATGCTGAATATCCCGCTGCCGGCAAAGTCAGGTCGCAGAGAATTCCAGCAGGCCTTTGAGCAGGAATTCCTGCCCGCTTTGGATCAGTTCAAGCCGGAAATCATTTACGTTTCAGCCGGCTTTGACGCACATGCCGATGACCCGCTGGCGGATATGGGACTGACAGATGCCGACTATGGCTGGATGACGCAATTCATCAGGCAAGTTGCAGCGCGGCATGCGCAAGACCGGGTCATTTCATCACTGGAAGGCGGCTATAACCTCGGCACTCTGGGCGGTGCGGTTTGCAGCCATGTCGAGGCACTTCTAAGCTGATGCCGCTACTCATATTCACTCTATACAAAAAAGCCAGCCCACTCAGCGTATAATGCACATATTCCAATTTTAGTATCTGAAGCGACTGCACTCATGCAAATTACCACCCGTCTTGAGTTTGATTCCGGACACCGTATTCCCAACCATAAAAGCCAATGCAGAAACCTGCATGGGCACCGCTATGTGCTGGAAATCACACTATCCGGCGACATCATCAAGCAGGAAAACGCCTCTGAAAACGGCATGGTCATGGATTTTTCCGATGTGAAAGCGATTGCCAAAGAATCTGTAGTCAACGTCTGGGATCACGCATTCCTGGTATACAAAAATGATACGGAAGTGCTGAATTTCCTCAACTCCCTGCCGGATCACAAAACAGTGGTATTCCCTACCGTGCCTACCGCTGAAAATATGGCGCTAGAAGCATTCCGGATACTCAAGTCGAAATACCATGATACTTATGGCAACCACCTGAAACTGGAAAAAGTACGCCTGTACGAGACGCCGAACAGCTGGGCGGATGCACTGGGCTAAATTGACCAGGCCGAGGCAAACAGGCCTGGCAGGTACTGAAGCTGGCCGGTCGAACTCTTTACTGGCTCAAAGCTTCTAGCTCTGGTATCAAGGCGTTTCGCCAATCCGGCAATGTCACTGAAAAATCCCTGGCCAGCTTGCTGCAGTCCAGGCATGAATTTGCAGGCCGCACCGCAGGGGTCGGGTATTCCTGCGTGCTGATTGCATGAATATGATCCAGGCTGGCTTTCAATAACGGCAGACCGCGGGACACCTGAAGCCGGTTGTATTCTTCTACGATCGCCATGGCAAAACCGTGCCATGACGTCTGCCCGGCGTTCACCATATGATAAGTACCCGAAACATCACCCCGCCATTGATGCATGACGGCAGATAGCGCATCTGCAATACTGCGGCTGCTGGTAGGCGCCCCAACCTGATCAGCCACGATGCGTAGCGCATCCCGCTCTGCCGCCAGGCGCAGGATCGTTTTCAGGAAGTTCTTGCCGTAAGCACCATAAACCCATGAGGTGCGGAAAATAAGGTGCGGCAGACCGGTTGCCCTGATGGCATCTTCGCCCGTGAGTTTGCTTTTGCCGTATACGCTCAACGGCTGCGTCGGGTCTTCTTCAACATAAGCGCCAGCTTTACTGCCGGCATAGACATAATCCGTAGAAAAATGGATCAGCCTGGCACCTGCTCTTGCGGCTTCTTCAGCGAGAATTTGCGGCGCCGTCGCATTAATGGCATAAGCCAGTTCAGGTTCTGACTCGGCTTTATCAACCGCCGTATAAGCTGCGGGATTAACGATCAGGTCCGGCTTGATGGCCTGCACAACGCGACGGATTGCATCCTGGTCTGCCAAATCCAGCTGGCTGCGGTCAAGGCTGACAACGTCAGCCGATAAAGCTCCCTGGTTCAGCAGCGTCTGCTGCAAGGCATGGCCAACCTGCCCATTGACGCCGGTAAGTAGGATTTTTTTATACACGGTATTTACGCTTCAAAAACATCGGCTTCGGCAAGGCCTGTACCTGACTGATCTTTAACAGACAAAACCGGCTCACTAGCCAGCGGCCATTCAATACCGATCTCCGGCTCATTCCAGCGGATGCAGCGCTCATGCTGCGGTGCATAGTAGTCTGTCGTTTTATATAAGAACTCGGTGCTTTCTTTCAACACCAGGAAGCCGTGCGCAAACCCGGGCGGAACCCAGAGCTGACGCTTATTTTCGGCAGAAAGCACCACCCCAACCCATTTGCCGAAAGTGGCAGACTGGCGGCGCAGGTCAACCGCCACATCAAATACCTCGCCGGCCACTACCCGCACCAGCTTGCCTTGCGGCTGCTGGATCTGGTAATGCAGGCCGCGCAATACGTTCACGGCTGAGCGGGAGTGGTTATCCTGCACAAAATCAGTTTTCACCCCTGTCAGCGCCTCGAATTTCTGCTGATTGAAACTCTCGAAAAAGAAACCGCGTTCATCACCGTAAACCTGGGGTTCAATGATCAACACTTCCGGAATTGCTGTCTGGACAACTTGCATCAATACACCTGCTCACTTAATACCAGTTTCAGGTACTGGCCATAACCATTTTTAATATATTTATCCGCCAATGCATCCAAGGCATCGGCATCAATGTAATGCATGCGGTACGCAACCTCTTCCGGACATGCAATTTTGAGACCCTGCCGTTTCTCGATGGTCTGAATAAACATCGAGGCATCCAGCAGGGAGTCATGCGTACCGGTATCCAGCCAGGCGATACCACGCCCCATGACTTCAACCTGCAAATCCCCGGCTTGCAGGTAGATCCAGTTCACATCCGTGATTTCCAGCTCGCCGCGCGGTGAAGGTTTTAACTGTGCCGCAATATCGACTACCCGATTATCATAAAAATATAAACCGGTGACTGCGTACCTGGATTTTGGTACTTTAGGTTTTTCTTCCAGGCTCACAGCCTGACCCCGGCTATTGAACTCAACCACGCCATAGCGCTCAGGGTCGCTGACTGGATAGGCAAATACGGTCGCGCCCTGCGTCAGTCTGGCGGCCTGCTGCGTCATGACCGCCAGCTCATGGCCATAAAAGATATTGTCGCCCAGTACCAGCGCACAGCTATCCTGCCCGATGAAGTCTTTGCCGATAATGAATGCCTGCGCAAGGCCATCTGGCGAAGGCTGCACCGCATACTGGATGGACAGCCCCCATTGGCTGCCATCACCCAGCAACTGCTGAAACCTTGGCGTGTCTTCAGGGGTAGAAATCACCAGGATTTCACGGATGCCCGCCAGCATCAAAGTCGTCAGCGGGTAATAAATCATAGGTTTATCGTATACCGGCAGCAACTGCTTGGAAACCACCTGGGTTACCGGATGCAGGCGCGTGCCGGAACCGCCGGCCAGAATGATGCCTTTCACGCCATCTCCTCGCCACGCTCTGTATAGTGCGTCTGCACCCAGTTACGATACTCGCCGCTGGTGACGTTATTCACCCAGTCCTGATTCTGCAGGAACCAATCCACGGTTTTTTCAATGCCGGTTTCAAAAGTCTCCACAGGTTTCCAACCCAGTTCTCTGGATATTTTGGTGGCATCAATCGCATAGCGCTGGTCATGCCCCAGCCGGTCTTCGACAAACGTGATCTGTTCTGCATAAGAATGGCCATCTGCGCGTGGTTTTTTCCTGTCCAGCAACCTGCAAAGTGTGCGTACCACTTCGATATTCGGTTTTTCGTTCCAGCCACCTATGTTGTAAACCTCGCCTGCCTTGCCAGCCTCCAGCACGCGGCGGATCGCTGCACAGTGATCTTCGACATACAGCCAGTCGCGTATCTGCTGGCCGTTACCGTAAATCGGCAATGGCTTGCCGTTCAATGCGTTGTGAATGACCAATGGGATCAGCTTTTCCGGAAAATGGTGCGGCCCATAATTGTTGGAGCAATTAGTGGTCAATGTCGGCAAGCCATAGGTGTGGTGATAGGCGCGCACCAGATGGTCTGATGCCGCTTTGGAAGCGGAATACGGACTGTTGGGCGCATACTGCGTCGTCTCGGTGAACGCTGGGTCGTCTTTTGCCAAGGAGCCGTAGACTTCATCCGTTGACACATGCAGGAAACGGAAGGTTTTCTTGTGTTCCGTATCAAGCCCGTTCCAGTATCCACGCACGGCCTCAAGCAGGTGAAAGGTACCGACAACATTGGTCTGGATAAAATCTTGAGGGCCGTGAATCGAACGGTCCACATGGCTTTCTGCGGCAAAATTCACGACAGCGTATGGCTGGTGTTCCGCCAGAAGCTTATCGAGCAGATGACGGTCGCCGATGTCGCCATGCACAAATACATGGCGCGCATCACGGCCTAATGACACCAGGTTATCGAGGTTGCCGGCATAGGTCAGCTTATCGAGGTTGATGACATTTCCCAAGCCCTGTTTTACCCAGGCCAGCACAAAATTAGAGCCGATGAAACCGGCACCGCCAGTCACTAGTATTGTCTTGTTCATTTTCCGCTTTCTTAAACTTTAAAATACAGCAGGCATTCCATATCCGGCCATTCCTACCCCAAGTGCTCCCAACCTAGCCATTCCAGATACAGTTGCCCGATTTGGCAAGTGCCGCCAGGTATTCTTCATGAGCCGCCAGCTCATCCGCATTTGCAGGCTTAACCAGTAGAGGTGCATGACTGCCGGGCACAACATCCACATCTGCCTGCTCCGGCTTATCCAATGCCATCATCAGGCTTTCCTGGCCGCGTGTCATCGCCATATACACATCGGCCAGAAGTTCGGCATCCAGCAACGCACCGTGTAAAGTCCGTTTGGAGTTGTCAATACCGAAATGCCGGCACAATGCATCCAGGTTATTACGCTGCCCGGGTCGCATCTCTTTGGCAATCTTCAACGTATCGGTCACTTTTGCCGTAATTTCCTCTACGGTCTTCAAACCCAGCAAGCCAAATTCACTGTTCAGAAAACCCACGTCGAACGGTGCATTGTGCATAATCAGTTCAGAATCGGCAATAAATGCGATCAGGTCATCGGCAATGTCGGCAAAACGCGGTTTGTCCTGCAAGAATTCCAGGGATATTCCATGCACTTCCTGTGCTCCCTGATCGATCTCACGATCAGGATTCAGGTAAAAGTGAAAATGGTTCTTGGTCAGGCGGCGGTTAACGACCTCAACCGCCGCGACCTCGATCACACGGTGCCCCTGTGCCGGGTACAAGCCGGTAGTTTCAGTATCCAGAAAAATCTGCCTCATGAGGCCACCCCTCCTTGCATAAGCTGCTCCACCCCTTTGTTTGCGAGCATATCGGCGCGTTCGTTGCCGGCATTACCCGCATGCCCCTTGACCCACACCCACTCAACTGTATGCTGTTGTGCCAAACCATCCAGCAAACGCCACAGGTCGTCGTTCTTTACCGGCTTTTTGTCTGAGGTACGCCAGTTGCGCGCTTTCCAGCCGCTGATCCACTCGGTCATGCCCTTCTGCACATAAACCGAGTCGGTAAACACACGGGCATGACACGATCTTTTCAACGCTTCCAGTGCACGGATTACCGCAGTAAGCTCCATACGGTTATTGGTCGTATCCATCTCGCCCCCGAACAGCTCTTTTTCATGGCCGTCATAGTGTATCCATGCGCCCCAACCACCAGGGCCAGGGTTGCCTTTACAGGCGCCATCTGCATAAATCTCGACGGTACGCTGCCGGCTAGAATCTATTTTTGTCATGAATGATCTGGTCTCGCTATTTGTACTTTCTGAATGACCCGATTATAAGACATTCAGCCGCCAATTTAAGGCTTTGTCGTACAGATAAGCACACATCAGTGATCACCGCAGGTACTACTCAAAAAAAATGCACCTGGATACCAGATGCATTTCTGTCAATCACGCCAGTGAATATGAGCGCCTGGCCATCAACACTTATTTTTTATTTCTCAGGTTTGCAGCGATACGCATCCTGAGGGCATTGAGTTTAATGAAACCGCCCGCGTCCTTGTGGTCATACGCGCCTTTATCATCTTCAAAGGTAGCAATGTTAGGATCAAACAGCGAATTAGTTTTGCTGTCGCGCCCGCTGACGATGACATTGCCTTTATACAGTTTCACGCGCACCCAGCCATTCACTGAAGCCTGTGTATGGTCAATCAAGGCCTGCAAGGCCATGCGCTCAGGGCTCCACCAGTAACCGTTGTAGATCATACTTGCATAACGCGGCATCAAATCATCTTTGAGATGCGCCACTTCACGATCCAGTGTTATGGACTCAATGGCACGGTGCGCTTTCAGCATGATGGTGCCACCAGGGGTTTCATAGCAACCGCGTGATTTCATGCCCACGTAACGGTTCTCAACCAGGTCCAGACGACCGATGCCATGTTTGCCGCCAATCACATTCAGGTGTGCCAGCAGTTCGTGCGGTTTCATTGCCACGCCGTTCAGGCTGACCGGGTCACCGTTCACATATTCGATATCCAGGTACTCAGGGGCATCCGGCGCTTTCTCCGGGCTCACGCTCCAGCGCCACATTGATTCTTCAGCTTCTGCAGCCGGGTTTTCAAGATGGCGGCCTTCATAAGAAATATGCAGCAGATTGGCATCCATGCTGTATGGGCTGCCGCCTTGCTTGTGTTTCATATCCACCGGAATGCCATGTTTTTCTGCGTAAGCCATCAATTTTTCACGGCTTAGCAGATCCCACTCGCGCCATGGGGCGATGATCTGGATGTTCGGATTCAGCGCGTAAGCGCCCAGCTCGAAACGCACCTGGTCGTTGCCCTTGCCGGTCGCGCCGTGTGAGATGGCATCGGCATTGGTCTGGCGCGCCACTTCAATCAGGCGCTTTGCGATCAGCGGACGCGCGATAGAGGTGCCCAGCAGGTATTCACCTTCATACACTGTATTGGCACGGAACATCGGGAACACGAAGTCACGCACGAACTCTTCACGCACGTCATCAATGAAAATCTCTTTAACGCCGGCTGCCTGTGCTTTTGCACGTGCCGGCTCAAGCTCTTCACCCTGGCCCAGATCAGCGGTATAGGTCACCACCTCGCATTTATACTCATCCTGCAGCCATTTCAGGATCACTGAAGTATCCAGGCCGCCTGAGTAGGCTAAAACTACTTTATTAATTTTGCTCATAATTTCCTTTTTTATTAGCCACAGATGAACACAGATACAGAGGGATTAAGATCAAAATCAAAAACATTTTTCATCATGGTTCTATCTGTGTACATCAGTAGCTAAATTCAAACCTTTCCTAATAACAAATATTCCATCAATGCTTTTTGTGTATGCAAGCGATTCTCCGCTTCATCCCACACCACGCTTTGCTTACCATCAATGACGTCCGCAGAAACCTCTTCACCGCGATGTGCCGGCAGACAATGCATGAACAATGCATCTGCGGCGGCAACGCGCATCATGTCTGCATCCACCTGCCAATCGGCGAAGTCACGCATACGTTCTTCATTTTCCGCTTCAAAGCCCATGCTGGTCCACACATCGGTCGTGACCAGGTCGGCGCCTTTGGCTGCATCCATCGGATCTGCAAACACTTCAAAGTGATCAGTGCCATACAGATTTGCGCGCTCAGGTTCCACTTCGTAACCGGGAGGCGTTGATACATGCACGTTGAAATCCAGTACTTCAGCCGCCTGCAGCCAGGTGTTGCATACATTGTTGCTGTCGCCGATCCAGGCCACGGTTTTGCCCTTGATTGAACCGCGATGCTCAATGTAGGTAAAAATATCGGCCATGATCTGGCAAGGGTGATATTCATTGGTTAAGCCATTAATGACCGGAACGCGTGAGTTCGCGGCAAAACGCTCGATGATTTCCTGCTCAAAGGTACGGATCATCACAATGTCGCTCATGCGCGAAATCACCTGTGCCGCATCTTCCACCGGCTCACCGCGCCCCAGCTGTGAGTCACGGGTGTTGAGATAGATCGCTGAACCACCCAGCTGCTGCATGCCTGCTTCAAATGAAAGTCGCGTACGCGTGCTTGCCTTTTCAAAAATCATGACCAAGGTACGATCCTGTAAAGGCCAGTATTGCTGATAGGCCTTGAATTGATTTTTAATCCAGTGCGCACGCTGAAACACGTACTCAAACTCGTCACGATTTAAATCATTGAATTGCAGAAAATGTTTTATTGCCATAATGGTTTGGAAGCCAGAGTTTTATTGAAACGGGCTTCTTCAGTTAATTAACTCGTTTAAGATTGTTTATATTATTTATATTGTTCAAGTTCTTATTTTGCCAGAAAAGCCTTAACCAAAGCAGACAGGCGTTTCACCAGTTCTTTCGCCTCAGCTTCATTCATGACCAGTGGCGGTAGCAAGCGCACCACCTTGTCGGCGGTTACGTTAATCAGCAGCTTGTCAGCCAATGCCATCTTCACCAGGTCGCCGCATGGACGATCCAGCTCTATGCCTACCATCAGGCCCGCGTTACGTACAGTCACAACACCGGCTGTATCCTTGAATTCCGCCATAAAACCCTCGCAGATCAGATTGCCGATCCTGTCGGCATTCTCACGGATGCCTTCCTCTTCGATAATGTTCAGTGTGGCCAGGCCGGCAGCGGTTGCCAGAGGGTTGCCGCCAAAGGTTGATCCATGTTTACCGTAGGTAAACACATCGGCAGCTTTACCGCTGGCGACACATGCACCGATAGGCACGCCGGAACCCAGTCCTTTTGCCAGGCTCATGACATCAGGCTTGATGCCGGTATGCTGAAAGGCAAACCAGGTACCGGTACGGCCGATGCCGGTCTGCACTTCGTCCAGCATCAGCAGCCAGTCATGGGCATCACATATCTGGCGCAATGCCTCAAGGTACGCACTCGCCTCTTTGGGGATATTGATGCCGCCCTCACCCTGTACAGGTTCCACAAGGATCGCCACGATATTGGGATGATGCTCGGCGACATGTTTGACCGCATCCACATCATCATAAGGTACACGAATGAAACCGCCCACCAGCGGCTCAAAACCTGCCTGCACCTTGTAATTACCGGTCGCGGACAATGTTGCCAGCGTACGACCGTGGAACGATTGCTCCATCACGATAATTTCAGGGTTTTCAATGCCTTTGTTATGCCCGTAAAGACGCGCCAGCTTGATTGCGGCCTCATTCGCCTCACAGCCGGAATTGCAGAAAAACACCTTGTCCATACCTGCGATTTCACAGAGCTTATCCGCAAGGGCTGCCTGCTCGGCAACCTGGTAAATGTTGGAAACATGGATCAGTCTGGCAGCTTGCTCACTGATCGCTTTCACCAGCTTGGGATGGGCATGCCCTAAGCCATTGACGGCCACGCCGGCCAATGCATCCAGATATTTTTCACCTTTATCATCCCATAGCCACACCCCCTCACCTTTAGCAAAGGTAACCGGTTGACGCATATAGGTATTCATCAAATGATCAGACATTTTTTACTCGATACTCAATTATTTTTTGATAATGCTTACAAGACAGCCTTTAAACACAACACGGCAGAATGATTAAACAATCACGACTTATTAATGATTGAATTATTCTAATTGATGGTTATAATTTGAAGGGCATGGAAACTCTCGTGAGAGTAGCTTAAAACCTCAATCTTGGCAAGTTTTACAACAGGATCCAGCCTGATTATTATTGAATAATCACTTGATAAAAATAGCAATTTAGGCAAAAATCGCGATCCTCGTAATTTTAACTGCCAATCATTTTATTTATGGCATCTTTGAATTTGATCCCCCAACAAGATACGCAAACACAACTGCCGGTAGCCTGGTATGTTGATGCAGATATTTATGCACTTGAGCAACAGCATATGTTTGCCCAAGCCCCTCATTACCTTGGTCACGAACTGATGGTACCCAAAGAGGGTGACTACCGCGTGCTTGACTGGTCTGGCGAAGCGAAAGCCCTGGTGCACGGGCAGGATGGCATTAACGTGATCAGCAATATCTGCCGCCATCGCCAGGCTGTCATGCTTAAGGGCCACGGACAAACTAAAAATATCGTATGTCCGCTGCATCGCTGGACGTATGACCTGCAAGGCAAGCTGCTGGGCGCTCCGCATTTTGAACAGAACCCATGCCTGCATCTTGATAAAAAACCGCTGCAGAACTGGCAAGGCCTGTTATTCGACAGCAAGCGCGATATCGCAAAAACACTGGCCGGCCTGGGCTGCAAACAGGACTTTGATTTTACCGGCTACATGCTGGATCGCGTTGCCGTGGAAGAATACAACTTCAACTGGAAAACCTTCATAGAAGTGTATCTTGAAGATTATCACGTAGGCCCGTTCCACCCCGGGCTTAACCAGTTTGTAGACTGCGAAGCGCTGAACTGGGAGTTCGGTGCTGATTACAGCGTGCAGACTGTCGGCTTCAAACAGTCACTCACCCGTGCCGGTTCACCCGTCTACCAGCAATGGCAGGAACAGGTGGCAAGATACCAGAATGGAAAACTGCCAAAATATGGCGCAATCTGGATGGTGTATTACCCATTCCTGATGATTGAGTGGTACCCGAACGTGCTGGTAGTGACTCACATTATTCCGCGCGGTGTTGACGCCTGCGCCAACGTGGTTGAATTCTATTACCCGGAAGACATTACCCTGTTCGAACGCGAATACGTCGCGGCACAGCAGGCAGCCTATAATGAAACAGCCGTAGAAGACAACGACATCTGCCAGCGCATGCATGACGGCCGCCGTGCCCTGCATGCCCAGGGCATTGATGAACGCGGGCCTTACCAGCATCCGATGGAAACCGGTATGGAACACTTCCACAAATGGTACCGCACGCAGATGCAGCAGCACATTTGCCAGCGTTAACGCCTGCTGCCTGGCCATAGCCCCAGTGAGACCTTCCAGCTCCCAACGCTCTCAATCCAGGCTGCCCAACCTGGGCAGCCTGTGGATGCTGGTAGCGGCGCTCGGGTTTGCCATCATGGGCGCACTCGTGAAAATCGGCGCGCAGAAATTCAGTGCGGCCGAACTGGTGTTTTACCGCTCCCTGTTCGGATTGGTCAGCATCTGGCTATTCATCCTTATGCAGAAACTGCCGCTGGCAACGCCGTACCTGGGCAAACACATGACACGCGCATTGATGGGCTTTGCCGCACTGGTACTGTTTTTTTACGCAATCGCACACTTGCCGCTGGCAACAGCCATTACACTTAACTACACATCGCCGCTATTTCTAGCCGTACTCATGCCGCTTTTCCTGCATGAAAAACCCAGGAAAATCCTGCTGATGGCACTGGCAATCGGTTTCATCGGCGTCAGCTTGCTGCTGAAACCCACCATTGACCAGGATAGCTGGTTCGCCGGGCTGATGGGACTACTCTCCGGCGTCGGCGCAGCGTTAGCTTATGTACATGTGAAACAGCTGGGGCAAGTCAATGAACCGGACTGGCGCACCGTGTTTTACTTCACGCTGGTTTCCACCATAGGCGCCGGCTTATGGATGCTGTTCGATTCTTTCCAGAAAATCACCTGGCAAGACCTGCTGATCCTGTGCGGGCTGGGGCTATCGGCCACGATTGCGCAACTGGCGATGACACGCGCATACCGCACCGGCGACACACTGGTCGTTGCAAGCCTGGCCTATGTGACCATTCTGTTAGCCAGCCTGCTGGGAATATTCCTGTGGGGTGAACACCTGAGCGCTGATGCCTGGCTCGCAATCGGCCTGATCATCCTGAGCGGCATGATCAGTATCCGCAGTGCCCAGCCGGCACAGGAAGACCGCCAGTAACCATCAGGAAAAAACCATGATGCGGCTCAATGACTTACTGCACATTAGCGCTGGACAATTATTTTATTCGGCAGTAACCTAACCCTCCCGCGTTAACAACGCCCTGCCCTTAAAATGAAGCTGGATCCCGGCACAATAAAACTGACATCATGAAACTGGCGCGACTCAACCACTGGCCGAAACGCCTGCTGTTACCGGCATTTGCAGTATTACTGCTCACGGGCTGCTTTGGCGGTACGGTTGCGCAGCAGCTGGCGCGCTCCATATTCATGCACGGCGCCGACAAGGCGACCGCGGCAGCCATTGATGCGCACGAACGCCAGGAAAAACTTGCCGCCCAGCATATGGTGCTTGAAAGCAAAGAATTGGACACATACCAGATCGCATTTTTACGCTCGGGTTTTAACGTGATCCAACCTCAGGTAGAAACGCTGCCGCAGGCTGCTGAACAAGCGGAGCCGGCAGTGCAGGAGTTGCAGGCAAGCAAACTGGTAAGCGTAGAAGTATGGAGCCTGCTGATCGGCGACGAAAAACAAAAGCTGCTTGAAAAAGCCAGCTTACAGGGTTCCCAGCTAATTCCTCCCAAAGAGGAATGGCCGACATGGCATGTCGCGATAGGCGGCGCAGACGAGATGAAAACCGGTAACCGGCAGGAATCCATCATATTCCTGATCCCGCCTGATTTAGGAAAAATGCACAGCGGTAACAGGGCACTGGTGGAACTGCCTCACAGCGGTGAATTAAGCATTGCCCGCTATGCGCTGAACTAGCGCCAGCCTTAGGCCGCACGGCCGCCTGCACACAAAATCCGGCTTGATTTTCGGTTTCACTTGATTGATGATTCCATATCATGATTGCCTACAGCAGGAAACATGACATCTATGACGCAAAGCAGGCTAACCCGATTAAAAAAGCTGATTCACGCAGAGCTTGATCATTTAACAAAAATAACGCCTAGCGACCGCCCATGGCAGATGCCGTTCACGGCCGCGCTGGCGATAGGTTTGCCACTGACAGTAGGTGCATACTTCAATCACCTCGATTACGGCCTGGTTTCCTCACTGGGCGGGCTGGTGTTCCTGTACCTGCCGAACACGCCCATGCATCACCGCATGGTCACAATCATGGCCTGCGCATTTGCAATCACCGCATGCTATGCCCTGGGTGTGATGAGCCACTTTTCATCGGTATTGATGGTGCCGGTGCTGACATTCATCTCTATCCTGATCACCATGCTGTGCCGGTTCTACATGCTGGGCATGCCCGGCAGCCTGTTCTTTATCATGGCTGCAGCCATCGGCGCTTATACGCCGTTGACTCCAATGCAGGTGCCGCTGATGGTAGGCCTGGTCAGCATGGGAGCCCTGCTGGCCTGCCTGCTCGCTTTCTTTTACAGCCTGTACCGCCTGCGCCTGCATGCGGCAAAAGCCGCACCGCCCCTGGCCGCCCCCACTTTTGACTTTGTCGTATTCGACTCCGTGATTATCGGCATATTTGTAGGCATTTCACTGCTGCTGGCACAATCACTGCACCTGGAAAAAGCCTACTGGGTACCGGTCAGCTGCCTGGCAGTGATCCAGGGAGTATCGGTGCGTGCGATCTGGAATAAACAGCTGCATCGCATTGTCGGCACCGGCATTGGCCTGCTTGTTTCCTGGGGGCTGCTGTCGCTGACCATGGACAAATGGATGATCTGCCTGACCGTCATGGTGCTGACTTTCATGATCGAGGTCATCGTGGTCAGGCACTATGCATTGGCCGCAATCTTCATCACACCGCTGACGATATTGCTGGCAGAAGCCGCCACCATGGCGCATGGCAGCGTGTCACTGCTGATCCAGGCCAGGTTCTTCGATACGGTGCTCGGCTGCCTGACCGGCCTCGCGGGCGGCATCTGCCTGCACAGCCCGGCTTTCAGAAGAATCGCAGGTGCCCAGATGAAACGTCTGGTACCCGCCAGTATCAGACGCCAAGATCAACATCGAGATTAAATGTTGGGATTACGCATCTGATATTAAAGGCGGCGCATGCGGAAATCAGGCATCCAGCAATCCGCTGCGCATTGCAATCAGCGCAATTTCAGCCGAATTATTGGCGTTCAGTTTCTGCTTGATATTGTATAAATGCGTCCCGACTGTACGCGGGCTCAGGAACAGCGTTTCGGCGATCTCGTTGGTGGTCTTGCCTTTTGCCAGCGCCATGAATACTTCAAATTCGCGCGGCGACAGCACATCGACAGGGTTCTGGTCACCGGAAAGCTGCTGAATCGCCATCTGCTGTGCAACGCTGGCTTCCAGGTACTTTTTGCCTGAAGCTACGGTACGAATAGCCTTGATCAGTTCTTCAGCCGCACTGCGCTTGGTTAAATAACCCATCGCCCCCGCATTTAAAACACGTTTAGGATGTACGGAATCCTCATGCGCAGACAATACCAGGATTTTCGCCGCATTATCCTTCGCGAGAATGCGCTCGATGGCTTCCAAGCCGCCAATGCCGGGCATCGTAATATCCATCACCACCACATCCGGTTTATGCTCCATATAGCGCTGGATCGCCATTTCACCGCTTTCCGCCTCTGCGATCACTTTCATATCGGCGTCAGACTCCAGCAGCATCTTGAACCCCATGCGCACCACGGCATGGTCATCCACTAGCATCACGTTAATCTGGCTCATTTTTACCTGCTCTTTTCTTTTTTGTTAACTCTAATGTGTTACCGGTTCGGTTGACTGTCCGGCACCGTGATATTGATCCTGGTGCCATGGTTAGGTGAAGCGATAATGTTAAAAGTTCCATTCAGTGCCTGCACGCGTTCTCGCATGCCCAGCAGGCCAAAGTGGGTCACCTGGTCCACCGCTTCCACATTCATGCCGACACCATCATCTTCTATGCTCAATTGCAACTCTCCCGTTTCTGATTTAGTCAGCCGGATGTCTATTTTGGTGGCCTGCGCATATTTGAATGCATTGTTCAGCGCTTCCTGCACGATCCGGTAGAGATTGATGCTCACGGTCTCACCCAGGCTCCGCAGGTTTCCGGACTCCAGGTTCTCAGACAGGTAAAGCTGGATCCTGATGTCAGGATGCTGTGCCTGGTAATTAGACACGGCATCTTTCAATGTCTCTGCCAAGCCAAGGTTATCGAGCGAGCCGGGACGCAGCTGGCGGACGATATTATGCATGCCGTCGTATATCTGGTTCGCCGCAGACACGATCACCTGTGCGCTTGATGCGATTTCGGGCATGCCGGCAGTTGTGCTGTTGGCTTTTGCCTTATTGGCAATGCCTACGGCAAAGGTTTTAATCGCCGTCACATATTGGCCAAGCTCATCATGCAGCTCACGCGCCAGGCTTCTGCGTTCTTCTTCGATATGCTTCTGGATCAGGAATGTCAGCTGGCGATTTTCTTCCAGCTCGCGCTCGGCTTTAAGCGAATCCGCCATGCGATTGAGGCTGTTACCGATGCGGTCGAACTCCGGCAGCGCAAGCCTGGGCAGGCGTGTACTCAGGTCACCCCGCTCAATACTGCTGATCGCAGCCAGAATCCGGTTGATCGGCCTGAGCGAATGACTGAGCAGCAGGTACACCATCATATTGATCAACAGGAAAAACGCCAGCCCGACCCATATCAGCTGGCGAAAACCGGACCAGGCCTCACGAATGGATCCGGCGGAACTGGAACTGATCACAAGCGTGCCGTAGCGTATCTTGCGCTCTACGATTTCCACCTTGGGCTGTACCAGTTTGATAAACCACTCGGGCGGGACTACATCGCTTTTGAAAGTGGATTCCGGCGAGCTGTAAATCTCGCGGCCGTAATAATCATAAAGCTCGATATGGCTGCTGCGCACATATCCCAGCGAGCCGAGGAAACTCTGCAGCACGATATGCGTAGGCCCCATTTCCGGGTTTAACGCCGAACTCACGATCACGGTATCGAGCAGCTGCACCGTCACGCGGCTGGCAGCCTCCACCCGTTCGCGGATCGATACGCGGGTATCATTGACCAGGATGGTGCCGACCACCAGTATAAAAGCCAGTGAAAGCAATGTGATCAGCAGATTTAAGCGAAAACGTAAACTCATAA
>Ga0123389_117525_pt1 | contig 24585 bp, 16 predicted proteins | sample T0HHNH4metaT_FD_89917 | JGI IMG/M metagenome (GOLD analysis project Ga0123389, IMG submission 89917) | Methane-oxidizing artificial microbial communities from Washington, USA to study methane cycling - T0-HHNH4 metaT (Metagenome... | ecosystem: Engineered > Modeled > Simulated communities...
AAAAAAACATGCTTCTGGGCAAAGTCATATTGAGATTCGCGCGTCCATTATTAATGTGGCGCTGATGTTTGCGGTAGTTATTTGGATTGTATTTGAGGCTATTCAGCGCTTAAAAAATCCACCTAGTATTGCTGGCGGTTACGTCATGCTGATTGCATTTGTTGGTTTGGTAGTAAACGTCGTGGTCGCGCAGCGATTGCACCACCAAGCGAATCATCATGGCGGTAAAGATAATTTAAATCATCGCGCCGCTTTATTGCACGTGTTGGGCGATTTGCTAGGTTCAGTCGCCGCGCTACTGGCTGGTGCGGTGATTTATTTCACAGGTTGGTTAGCGGCAGATCCTATTTTATCGCTATTTATTTCCGCATTGATATTTGCGGTGACATTGAAATTGGCGAATGATATTCGCCTCACATTAAAGTATGGCGTTGCTAAAAGTAACTCGTCACATGATCATCATCATTAAATAATGTCAGACTTAAGTAGTTAACACTTAATTTAAAGGAGTATTTGAATGCCTTATGTGAATATTAAATTAGCAGGCGAAGTGACCCGCGAGCAAAAAGCACAAATCGCCAAAGAAATTACCGAAACCTTAGAGCGCGTTGCGCATAAGCCAAAGTCTTATACTTACATTACGTTTGAAGAAGTCGCTTATGAAGATTGGGCAATTGGTGGACAATTGTTGGATGAATAGCCCTTAAAATAAGCAATCTAAGCCTGTCGTTATTTTGCTGCAATAGTACAGTGTAAAGTTTGATGAATAGTTAAATCTTAGCCTGCTAATGAATCACAACAGTAATGTTAAAATAGTAGTATGTTCGACCCCAAACCCATCTTAAAAAACCTGCCTAATCTGCCTGGCGTGTATCGCATGATTAACGTTGCAGATGAAGTGATTTATGTCGGCAAAGCCAAGGACATAAAAAAGCGGGTTTCTAGCTATTTTAATAAAAACTTAGTCAGTCCACGCACGCGTTTGATGGTGAGTAATATTGTCAAAATAGAAACCACTGTCACGCGTAGTGAAGCCGAAGCGTTACTGTTAGAGAACAACCTGATTAAAGGCTTAATGCCGCGTTACAACGTACTGTTTCGCGATGATAAGTCTTATCCATACATCACGCTGACAGGTGACAAGTTTTCGCGTTTGGCTTTTCATCGTGGTGCGCAGCGTAAAGGTAGTCGTTATTTCGGGCCGTTCCCAAACTCGGTCGCAGTTCGCGAAAGTATTCAGCTTTTGCAAAAAGTCTTTAAGTTGCGCACTTGTGAAAATACGGTATTTGCTAATCGTAGCCGCCCGTGTTTGCAATATCAAATCGAGCGCTGTACAGCGCCCTGTGTCGATTACATCGCGCCTGAAAACTATGCCAATGATGTGAATATGGCTGCGTTGTTTTTAGAGGGAAAAACTAACGAAGTGATTAATGCCTTGGGCGACAAAATGAATACGGCGGCGGCGAATCAGGAATATGAAATGGCGGTGATTTTTCGTGACCGTATGCAGGCTTTGCGCCAAGTGCAGGCCAAGCAATTCGTCAGCGATTTCAGTGTTTCTGATGCCGATGTGATTGCTTGTGCGAATGTTCAAGGTCAGCATTGCATTAACTTGGTGATGATTCGTGGCGGGCGTCATTTGGGTGATAAAAGTTTTATGCCAAAAAATGCGCAAGATGCAGATGTGGTGGAAACAGTAGAGGCCTTTTTAACCCAACATTATGTGGCGCAGAATACGCCGCCAATGATTGTGTGTGGTGTGGAAGTGGATACCAAAACCTTTGAATTGGCCTTTAGCGAACAATCAGAACGCAAAATAAAAATCATCACCAACGCCATCGGCGATAAGCGCGTGTGGTTAAAAATGGCACAAACCAACGCAGAGTTGGCATTAACACAAAAACAAGCAGCAGCAAGCAATCAGGAGGCGCGTTTGATTGCGCTGCGTGAGGCGTTGAATCTGCCAGAATCCACAGAGCGCATTGAATGTTTTGATATCAGCCACACCATGGGTGAGGCGACAGTGGGGAGCTGCGTGGTTTTTGATAAAGGTAATTTGCAGAATAGTGAATATAGGCGCTATAACGTCACTGGCATTACGCCAGGCGATGATTATGCGGCGATGCGCGATGTGCTGACGCGGCGTTACAAAAAAGTGGCGGCAGGTGAGGGTGTACGACCTGATTTAGTATTTATCGATGGTGGCAAAGGTCAATTGGGTATTGCGATAGAAGTAATGCAGGAAGTCGGTTTGGAAGACATTTTGCTAATCGGTATTGCCAAAGGTGAAGAGCGCAGACCAGGTTTGGAAACGATGATATTTTCTGATACAGGTGAGATGCTGAATCTGGAAAAAGATAATCAAGGTTTGCATTTGCTGCAACAAATTCGCGATGAAGCGCACCGTTTTGCGATTACGGGTCATCGCGCCAAACGTGCGAAAGCGCGTATCACCTCAAGTTTAGAAGATATTGAAGGCGTTGGCGCAAAACGCCGCAAAGCTTTGTTAACGCGCTTTGGTGGATTAGACGGGGTGAAAAGTGCTAGTATGGATGAATTGGCACTGGTTGAAGGAATTAGCCAATCGCTTGCAGAAAAGATTTACGAACAACTTCATTAACCCAAATTTTTATAAAAAATAAAGTGTTATAAAAACATATGTTGTGGACAATCCCCAATATCTTAACCGTGTTGCGCATCGCGCTGATCCCTGTATTTGTGGGGATTTTTTATTTGCCAAATGACCAAGCCAGCTTGGGGGCGATTCCCGCACATTGGGTTAACGTGACCGCCGCATGGGTTTTTGCGCTGGCAGCATTTACTGACTGGCTGGATGGTTTTTGGGCGCGCAAGTTTAATCAAACTTCAAAATTTGGCGCTTTTTTAGACCCAGTTGCCGATAAGCTGATGGTGGCTGCCGCATTAATTGTACTGGTGGAATTTGAGCGTATCGGTGCGGTGATTGCCTTGATTATCATTGGCCGCGAGATTGCAATTAGTGCGTTGCGTGAATGGATGGCGGGCACTGGCAGTAATGGTAATGTGGCCGTTGCGACCATTGGTAAAGTAAAAACTGCGGCACAAATGATCGCAATATTATTATTACTTTATTATGACAACTTAAATCTGGGATTTTTGGGGCATTTTAATACCAAATTTGCAGGGCAAATATTGATTATTTTTGCGGCTTTTTTAACATTATTATCAATGGCTTATTATATAAAAGCTGCATGGCCGCAACTTAAAAAGTCTATTCATTAAGCTTTGCGTCTGGAAAATTAATCACGCAATTTAATTATAAAATAGCGATTTGAGTGTTGACCTAAGGCCGAAAACCGCTATAATGCTGGCTGTCTTAACGACGCGGGAATAGCTCAGCTGGTAGAGCGATACCTTGCCAAGGTATAGGTCGCGAGTTCGAGTCTCGTTTCCCGCTCCAAATAATAACTGATACGGCGAATGCATGCATGCTTTCGCCGTTTTGGTTTTAAGTGGTCATTTTTAAGTTTCAAGTACTAAAGTTTTAACTATCTTTTTAAGTGTTTTAAAGTTGTTAACTATTTAGTTTGGTCAGAATTGAAAATGATATATTTAATTGAACAAGTTCTTTGTTGAGTTAAACAATAATGGCGCGATAGCAAAGCGGTTATGCCGCGGCCTGCAAAGCCGTTTAGGCCGGTTCGACTCCGGCTCGCGCCTCCACCCTCTTATTTTACCCCGTCCTAACAAGTCCAAACTAACCTTGTAACGCAAGTAAATACAGGGTTTACATGTGTTAATCAGTCTTAACCAATCCTATTGCATCCAATATAATTAGGTGGTATAAATGAGGGGATATTTGATTCTTACGAATTTGGATACCCCCACATGGCGCTAAGTGATATTGCTGCAAGAAATGCAAAGCCAACAGACAAAGTCCAAAAGCTTTCTGATGCTGGAGGCCTTTACTTATTAATTCACCCTAATGGATCTAAGTATTGGCGACAGAAATACCGCTTTTTGGGTAAAGAGAAAGTGCTGGCTATTGGCATTTATCCCCAAGTAACATTATCTGAAGCTAGATCAAGCCGCGATGCAGCAAAAAAATTGCTTGCTAGTGGTAAAGATCCAAATGAAGTGAAGCAGAGTTTAAAAGCAGAAGCTAAACACCAAGCAGCAAATACATTCGAATTAGTCGCACGTGAATGGCATCTAAAAAAATCCCTCAAGCTAGTAAAAAAAACGCTGATCCGCAATCTGCGTATTCTAGAAATCAATATATTCCCTGAAATTGGCAAAATTCCCATTGAGTTGGTTAAACCAAAAGATTTATTAGCTGCGCTGCAAAAGATTGAAAAAAGGGGCAAGATCGATAGCGCTCATAGGGCTTTGCAACTATGTGGTGAAATATTCCGTTATGCCATCGCAACAGAAAGGGCACAGGCTGATTTAAGTTTGGTGTTAAAGGGTGCACTAGCACCCATTCAAGAAAAACATCATGCAAGTATCACCGATCCTAAAGGCGTTGCTGATTTATTACGTTCATTAGAAGTGTATCAAGGATCTGTTTTAACAGCTCAAGCACTCAAACTTGCGCCATTAGTATTTGTTCGCCCTGGCGAGCTGCGAAATGCTGAATGGTCTGAAATTGATTTTGATAAAGCAGAGTGGCGTATTGCTGCGTACAAAATGAAAATGAAAGCTGTGCATCTCGTGCCGCTTTCTAACCAGGCAATCCAAATTTTCCGTGTACTGCATACCTATACTGGTGATGGGAAGTATGTTTTCCCTGGCCTTCGATCTGCAGATCGGCCTATGAGTGAAAACACTGTGAATGCTGCACTTAGAAAGCTTGGATACGAAAAAGGCGAAATGACTGGGCACGGTTTTAGAAGTATGGCCAGCACGATCTTACATGAACAAGGCTGGCCGCATGAAGCAATTGAAAGGCAACTTGCGCATGCCGAACGGAATAAAGTGAGTGCTGCCTATAACTATGCCGAGCATTTGCCAAAACGTAAGGAAATGATGCAGTCCTGGGCTGATTATCTAGATGAAATTAAAGCTGGTGCAAAGATTGTGAATATCAAGCAAGCATAAAAAAAAAGAGTTTTACCGTCACTCATGCTTCGTGAGTAAAGCGGCAACACTAGTATCCCTTCGAAAAGCTAGCAGCGTGGCCTGACCACTATCAAAACTAAAAAGGAGTTTTAATCATGGTTATTAACATTTTACCTCTTAAGCTTGTTCGCGTTAATAAGTTGGTTAACACATGATAGATTCAGTAGGCATTGCTTCCATACAAAAAAGACTTAAAGCCGTGCTTTTTTATGACGGTGTAGCTGAGAATGAAATGCACTTTCACCTGGCTAAACTAATGGGAGTTTCTGCGCCTATTGCTAAACGAATGCTTGAGGGTAATCACAGGACAATATTAAGGCGAGGCATAGAGGCCTGTATTACCCTCAATGTTTCAGTCGATTGGTTGTATTTTGGTAGACTGGATTATCACCACTGCAAAATAACGTTATTGAGAACAATGCGAATCAACATGCAGGAATATAAGGGATATCCTAAAGAAATTACAGATAAAGCAATGCGATTCAACTTTGCTTTTATTGCAGGGATGACCAAGGCTAAAAACTTAATGAATTTAGTTGAAACCGAAAAAATAAATTACATTGAAGCGGTAAGTCATTTTTAAAATTTAATTTCACTAATGATTTTTTTGAGTTCAGACAGTTAAGACAGTTCAGACATGGCATATTTATTGGCTTGTAGCTGTCTTAACGTTTTTTATACAAGTTAAGACAGTTCTGACAAGTCGTCCTAAGGCGTGCATAGCCGTTCGCATAATAGCAAATATTTTCGCTAGGCCACTTCACGCTGCCGATTCTTCACTAGCAAAAATTAGGTTATATTAAGTTTTAAGTTAAGTATTAATCGTTACGCTGCGCCTAGCAGGGCATAAATATCCCATGCAAAAACATAGGACTCTTAACTATGCTGGTGTAACTCCTTTAAGAGTGCATGAAAGGTGCGAGGTGTTTGAAAACTTTACTGAACAAGAGTTTGCATTTTTTTGTTTTGATGGCTTATTAAGTGAGCGTGACAACAATTCTGTTAAAAACTTCACTCATCAATTTTTATCTAGATGTGACAAAATTATTCACTTGCTGGAAAATCAAAGAGCCGAACAAAACCGTTTGAATGGAGTGACAGTCAGCACCTTCACTACATTAGATCAGTATCTTTATATTATTCAGGATTTGCATCAAATACTATCTCAAATAACCAATTCAAGGCAGCTAAAAAAGGTTTTGCCTGAGTTGAAAATTGAGTCGCTGCGGGCGATGGTAATCGTAGAAAACATAAATTTTAATAAGTACTCAAGCAAATTTTCACCTCTTCTTCCATATTTAGAATCAGCCCATAAAACCAGCACGGCAGTAAAGCTAAATGCAAAGAAACAGTCTGAAAATGCGATTTGTAGAGCACGCATAATTGTTGATAAGTATTACGAATGCCTTAAAGAATGCCACACTCAAGTTAAGACGTTAAAAAAGACAACGCAATATTTTGATAAAAATAATGTGATCGACAAAGATTTGAAGAAAATTACCGCCAAAGAATCAACGATCAGGCGTTCCTTTGAAAGGTTAAATATAAAAATCCCTGTCAAGAGTGGTGACTGACAGGAAGTGGCAATCCTAAAGTGTCATAAAAGACAAACTTAGTCTTTCATAACATACGAAAGGATTCCAATAAATGCCACTTCCTGAAATCATCAGGCTTATTAAAAAGCCCGAAGCATTGAAATTAACGGCCACTTCACATTCAACCTTCCATCTAAGAATTAAAGATGGCATTTTGCCGCCCCCAGTAATACTAGGCGAAAACTCAGTTGCCTATCCACTTCATGAAATTGACGCGATCAACCGTGCACGCCTAGCGGGTAAATCTAATGATGAAATACGTGAGCTCGTTGCAGATCTAGTTAAGCAGCGTAAAGAGGCTACATTATGAAGCCTAAAAATACTGACAATTATGAAGCTAGTTCTGATGATGATTTTTGGATGCAAAGTCAAGATGCCGCTATGGATAAGGCGAAAGAGTTGGGTATTTCAACGTATGGTAAGACCTTAGAGGATCTGCGATATGCAATTTCTCTAAAACTTAAAAAGGGCGTTTGATGGCCAACTACATTAAGCAAGTTGCGGCCGCTGCGCTAGCTTCAATCGATAGCGTATTAAGGCATTGGTGCCCAGGTGGTAAACGTGAAAGTCATGAGTATGTGGCGCTTAACCATAAACGCGCCGATAGCACGTTAGGCAGCTTTAAAGTTAATCTCAATACTGGTGCTTGGTCTGATTTTGCAGTGGATAAAAGCGGAGGCGATCTTGTTGCTTTAGTTGCATATTTAGATGACTTAACCCAATTTGAAGCAGCAAAACAGCTAGGCGCGTTTATTGGCATGCCCTACCAAAATAATGATACACAGAAAAGCGCTACAAGCTCGCAAAACAAAGCGGGCAAGGCTAGTTCATCAACCCAAAAAGACGTTAGCGCGTGGGTAGCAGTCTTGCCTGTTCCCGCTAAAGCACCAGCACCGCCTGCAGCGCATTTTAAAAACGGCAAGCCATCGATGCAATGGACTTATAGTTTGCCTGATGGCATAGCTTGTTATGTGTACCGTTTCGATGCGAAAACCGAAGGGGAACGTAAGCAGTTTGCACCCCTGACATATTGCGAACATACCACTAGCAAAAAGCGTGAATGGCGCTGGCAGGGTTTGGCTGATCCTAGGCCGCTTTACAACCTTGATAAGATTATTAATCAGCCTAATCTGCTAGTGGTGGTTTGCGAGGGTGAAAAAGCCGCCGATGCTGCAGCCATTCTGCTACCGAACGCAATTATTACCACCATGCTTAACGGTGCTCAAAGCCCGAATAAATCGAATTGGGCTGTATTGAAAGGCCGTAATGTTTGGTTATGGCCAGACAATGACGATGCTGGTAAAAAGTGCATGATCGCCATTGCAAATCTGTTGAAGATAGCTGCAGCTGCGAGCGTTAAAACAATCAATCTTAAAGCATTTAGCGGTTTGCCTGATAAAGGCGATGCTGCAGATCTGTTAGCTAGTGGCTTGACTGATCATGCAATGGATGAGTTAAGCAATCGTGATGATTTTTTCGCAGTGCAAAAGGTCACTGATACGATAGAAGCTACTAGCGATAATGATCACAGCCATAATCAAGAAAGCCGCTTTCATTTGAATGATGGTGGCTTATATTATTTTGGTAAAAGCGACGCTGGCAATGATGCGCCACCTTTGTGGATATGCTCAAAACTTGAAGTCACAGCCGTGACGCGAGATGCTAAAAACGAGGCATGGGGACGATTACTTGAATTTGATGATTTAGATGGTGTGCATCATGCATGGGCAATGCCAATGGATCTATTAAGTGGCATGGGCAACGAGTATCGCAGTACGCTGCTAGCGATGGGCTTGCAGTTATCCACCATGCCAAAAGCACGTAACTTGTTAACGCAATATATTCAGACTGTAAAGATCGAGGCAAGGGCGCGTTGTGTGGAGCGTACAGGCTGGCATGATGGCATCTTTGTCATGCCGAATAAAACGATTGGTAGCCAACAAGAAAAGATCATTTTTCAATCAGCCAGCAACGCTCAAAGCACGTTCAAACAAAAGGGATCATTAGCCGCCTGGCAAGAGGCTATTGCTAAACCTTGTGCAGGTAACTCACGCTTGGTATTTGCGATTAGCGCCGCCTTTGCCAGTCCGTTACTTGAAGTGACTGGTATGGAAAGCGGGGGCGTGCATTTCCGCGGTGATTCTAGCACTGGAAAAACGACTGCTTTACGTGTTGCATCATCGGTATGGGGCGGGCTGGATTACATGCAGCGCTGGCGTGCTACAGATAATGGCTTAGAAGGCCTTTCATCACAGCATTCAGATTGTTTGCTAGTGCTTGATGAATTATCACAAGTAGATCCTAAATCAGCTGGCGAGGTTGCTTATATGCTGGCTAATGGTAGCGGTAAGATAAGAGGCTCTAAAACAGGAGGCAATAGCAAAACTTCAACATGGCGACTATTGTTTTTATCAAGTGGCGAGGCTGGGCTTACTGAACATATGGCGATTGCAGGTCGTAAACCAAAAGCGGGGCAAGAGATCCGTTTACTTGATATACCTGCGGACGCGGGCAAGGGCTTCGGTATATTCGACACGCTGAATGATCACATTGGCGGTGCGGCGTTTAGTAAAGCATTAAATGATGCAGTCGCTAAAAACTATGGCGTTGCATCGATCGCATTCTTAAATAAGCTAGTGCTTAACCTGGATAAAATCAGTACACATGTTAAGGCTCTGCAAAAACAGTTCACCGAAAAGCACTTGGCTAGTGATTCAGGTGGTCAGGCAAGCAGGGCAGCTTTACGCTTTGCGTTGATCGCTGCAGCGGGTGAGATTGCTACCGTGTGGGGCATTACAGGCTGGGCTAGTGGAGAGGCTATACAATCTGCTGATACATGTTTCAAGGCGTGGCTGCATCAACGTGGCGGTACAGGCAATGCCGAAGAAAGGGCAATGCTCGCCCAAGTGCAACGATTCTTTGAGCAACATGGTGAAAGCCGCTTTGCAGATTGGGATAGGCCAGCCAGCGATACATCGCAACACGCGCCCAAAACGCTGAATAAAGCAGGCTATCGCAAACACATCGATGCTAAAGATGATGCTGGCGAGCCTATTTACACAGGTGAAACATACGCCCAAGGCGATGAAAAGAAAGCCCACGATACAGAATATTATGTATTTACCGAGACGTTTCGATCTGAAATATGTGCTGGTTACGATTATAAAGTTGTGCAAAAATTATTAGACAAACACGGTGCGCTAGTTAGACCGAAAACGGGCAAGGCGTACACTCGCAACGAGCGATTACCAGGCGAAGGTAAACAGGATATTTATAAAATCAACGTGAAAGTTTTTGGCTTGTTAGCTGAAAATGATGCATAAAGCTGACTGTATAGGATGGCTTAGGACGACTTGTCTGAACTGTCTTAACTTGTATAAAAAGGTTAAGACAGCTTCAAGTCAATAGATAAGCCGTGTCTGAACTGTCTTAACTGTCTGAACTCAAAAAATCATTAGTTAAATTTAAAAGCGTGTAAATAGGGTTTACAAAAGGCCATCAGCGAATTAATTTCGGATGTTTTATTTATGAAGTTGATGGCTAAAGAAAACGAAATGCTATAAAAATTCTCGTTGCTACATGGATGGGGGCGGGTCAAAAGTTCACAGCAAAACATATCTAGACCGTCTGCTTCGTGGAATTTACCCTGAGAGGAAAATTTAGAAAGGGGGGGGGTCGAAAAGCAGTGTTAAAAATTATTGCTATGATTAATAATAAATAACTTCGCTACGAAATTAAAATGTTGTTATTTTCTAGTATATGTATAAACAAATTCAATTATTAGCTCAAAATTTAATTTAAACGACACAAATTATTTGTTTTCCGTTACGATATCTAAAATTTTGTATCAATTTTAGGATTAAACGTAACATGAGCTTTCCCCATTTGTCTGAAGTTTTGAAGATTTTGGACGGTGCATTAAAATCAAATTCTTCCATGGCAATAAATTACGCCGGTCTACTGGCTGACAAGCTGGAAAAGGATGGCCAAAGAGAAGTTTCTGTAAGAATTAGAGAGAGACTATCTAGAGTTTCATCTGCAATCGCTCATGCTCAAGATTCATCAAGACTTTCAGAAGGCCTTCCAATTGACAATGAAAGTAGATTGAATACGATAGATGTGAACATTCCTTCAACTACTCCTATTCAATTATATTTGCCAAGTGCTACAAGGATCCGTATCGAAGAGTTCATCAAATCTTGCCAGAATTATGATGCTCTTAAATTAGCCAATGCTTCAAGTCCATTGCGGGTATTTTTATATGGTCCACCAGGTACAGGTAAAACACAAACAGCAAAGTGGATATCGCAGGAATTAGATCTTCCACTCTTAACAGTTCGTTGCGATACTTTAATAAGTAGCTTATTAGGCCAAACAAGCAAAAACATTCGAAAAGTATTTGATTATGTTGAGCAACGTCCATGCATATTATTCTTGGATGAAATGGATGCATTAGCAACAGCTAGAGGTAACGAGCGTGATGTAGGTGAATTGCAGAGGGTAGTTATATCCTTGTTGCAAAATATTGATGCCTTAGGAGAAAACACAATTATTGTTGCGGCTTCAAATCACGAAAAATTACTTGATCCAGCAATTTGGAGAAGATTTCCATTTTTGGTCCCATTACCCCTTCCAGATGTAGTTCTTAGAATTGAACTTTGGAAAGCAATGTTAGGCTCTTATGCCCCTGATAATCTCGACTGGAAATATTTAGCCGCCCGTTCAAACGCTATTTCAGGTTCTTTAATAGAACAAGTTTCTTTAGATGCAAAGCGTTCAGCCATTATGCAAGGCAGCGCTAAAGTGGATATTTCAGAACTTTACAGACGTCTTTCATTATCATATGCCATTTTAAATCGCCTCGTATTTTCTACAGTGAATCAGGAAGTTAAATGGCTAAGAGAGTGGGATGAAAAACAGTTTTCAATTAGAGAGCTGTCGCGCCTATATGGAATTTCGACAAGAAAAATAACGCAATTTATTAAAGGGGACATTGATGAAAAAGGGGCAGCCAGCTAATAGAGTTCCAAATAGTGGAAATCCTATTGCGCATGTAGTTTTTGAAGCACGTGATTTATCTGGAATCGAAGGAGGTGGTGGTGGCAACACTGAATTTGTTCCTGTAACACAAGAGTTACGGCAAAAATTGACTGAAGATTTGAGAGAAGTCGTTCAAATTGTTGCTCTAGAAACTAATCAATATCCTGAAATTCCAAGCGTTTTAGTTGTCAATTTGAGAGAAAACGCAATTGCAAAAAGTCATAGACCCCTTGAAATGATTTATGAGGCGGGAATGTCTACAGCCGGACATGGTACTGCGAACGAAATGCTAGTTTCTGCCAGTTTAGATGGCTTGGCAGAATTGGAAAGAGTGGTTAATGAACGAAATATTTTGAAGATTAGGGCTAATCTAAGCACAGTTGAAAAATTCGAAGCATGGGGATTAAACAAAAGGCTGCCAAAATATTTAAGAGGAATAGATGTAGCACAAATTTTTAACCTTCTAGAATTGATGGGCGATCGATTATTTTTAAGGCTTTTTACACATCGTACAAAAAGTGTATCAAATTTAATTTTCAATTCATTTATAGATCTTTTGAAAAGGGGACAACTTCACTTTACTGTTTTAGAGCAAAAAACGGGGGGTGCAATCATTCTGCTAGAAAATAAAGGATTGTCACTAGAAGTATTTTCAAAAATAGTAAATTTTCCTGGCTTGAAATATCTAATGCCAGAGCCTCAAGTAACAACAGATCAATTAATGCATGCTGATAATGAAGAAATGGCTCCACAATTCAGTTTTCCTTCAGAAAACTATCCCACAGTTGCTGTATTTGACACAGGAGTTGATCCAGGTAACTTACAAATCAATCCTTGGGTAGTTGGAAGAGATATTTATGTACTCCCGCCAGACACAAATTTTGTTCATGGTACACAAGTAAGTTCTTTATTAATAAATGCGCATGGGCTGAATGCGAATCACACACAAATTCCAAACCTACCTTGTAATATTTATGACGTATGCGCACTTGAATCTTCTGGGTCTGGAATTGGGGATTTAATAATAAGGTTACGAGCTGCTCTAGCAAAAAATAATAAAATTAAAGTCTGGAATTTGTCTTTGGGGGGTGCTGAAATATCTGACGACGAATTTAGTGAATTTGGTAAAGAGTTGGATCAACTAAGTGATGCATATAATGTATTGTTTGTAGTAGCTGCAGGAAATTATATAGGGGAGCCCAGAAGGGGTTGGCCGGTCGGAGCTGGATTATTTCCAGATAGAATATCTGAACCTGGTGATTCAATACGTGCGATAACTATTGGCTCTATAGCACATTTAGAAGATGAGAACAGTTTAGTTAAAATAGGCGAACCAGCACCATATTCTAGAAGAGGCCCCGGACCAGTATTTACCCCTAAGCCAGACATCGTACATCTTGGAGGTAATGCGGATGGAAGCCTAAAATCTAAAGCTATTGGAATTAATGTAATGATTCCTGATGGCACTTTAGTTTGTTCGTGTGGCACCAGCTTTGCTGCTCCTATCGCTGCTGCACTTGCTGCACATACTTGGCAATCTCTGGACATACCGAACCGAAATATTCCATTAGTTGTTACACCTTCGATGGTCAAAGCTTTATTAGTCCATAGTGCTGCTATTTCTTCCCCAGAACGTGACTCAAATGAACGTAGATATTATGGTTCTGGATTGCCAGTAGATCCCATGTCTGTACTCTTTGACTCTGAATCTAGTTTTACAGCAATGTTCGAAGTTGATCTTGCAGATGGAGTTAAATGGCGAAAATCACCATTTCCAATTCCTCCTTCTTTGATAATTGATGGAAAATTATCGTGTGAAATTATTATTACTGCTGCTTATGCCCCGCCTATTGATTCTTCTGCAGGGACTGAATATGTCAGAGTAAATGTTGATGTTGGGTTTGGGTTTTTGCAAACAACCGATGATGGTAAAGTCAAATTTACTGGCCAGGTACCTGCGGATGGAGAAATAGGTACCACCGGATTTGAGCAAGCCCAAATTGAATACGGAGGAAAATGGTCACCAATTAAAATTTACCGGAGGTCAATGCCTAAAGGAGTTAAAGCTGATAATTGGGCATTGCAAGCAACGATGTTGCGACGTGCAAATGAACCCACACTAGCAACTCCACTTAGGGTCAATATCATAATCACTTTAAGATCATTAAATGATAATCCTAATGTTTATAACGAAGGTCAAAGATTACTAGCGGCTACTAATTGGATTACTCAGAAACTGCCAATAGGCGTGCCAGTGAAAATTTAAAGTAATCTCAATTTTCAAGAATGCAATTCACTTACATTAAGCAAACTTATTTGGGGGTACAAATAGGGGTATAAATTATATTGGTAATTTATAAGTCCTATATTCTATTATCTTACAAGCCATGATTCGACAGAGGCTCGCCCTCCAACATCCCCAACAATCTCTATAAACGTTAATAAATTTGTTAAATTGTATTAAATCTTGCGCACTCGTTGCAGATAATCAAAGATTAATACTTTGTACAATTGTAGTATTATGCAAATGTTGATACATTACTTTAAGTACATAATTTAACGGGTTGAAATGATGAGTCTAGACAACAAAAGTCAGGACACAAATAATCCAAACGTTGTCAATCCAAGCGATGCAAATCAGCCCGCCGCAAAATCAATCAGCCTGCAAAGCAATTCGGCTGAGCCAGCTAGCGTTAAACAATCTGTAGATGTTAACTTGGATGCTTTGATACAGGACCAAGTGAACGGTAGCGATTCGCTGCTGAATTGTTTGCTATTGGCTTGCCGCGCACACCAAATAGTCACAACTAAAGACGCTTTAATCGCAGGATTGCCGTTGCGTAACGGCAAAATGACGCCTGCTTTATTTAAGCGCGCAGCAGAGCGCGTTAATTTATCGGTCACTATTCTAAAAAAACCAGTCAACAAAATCCGTACTGAGTTTTTACCAGTCACACTTTTATTGCAAAACGATGAAGCGTGCAAGTTGATTGGTTTTGATGCAAAAACCAATCAAGTACGTGTGATTTATCCGGAACTTGGCGACGCTGAGGTGCTGGTTGCTTTAGATGAAATTGCTGCCCAATATTCTGGGTATTGCATCGTCACTAAGCCTAAATACGTGTTTGATAAACGTGCGCCGATTGTCGGCATAGTGCGTTTAAGGCATTGGTTTTGGGGCACTTTGGCTGAAAATAAGAACATTTACCGCGATGTGATGGTGGCGGCATTTGTAGTGAATATTTTTGCATTAGCCATGCCGCTTTTCACCATGAATGTTTACGATCGCGTTGTGCCGAATCGTTCAATAGAAACTTTGTGGGTGTTAGCAATTGGTGTTTCAGTGATTGTGCTGGGTGATTTTATTTTACGCACCATGCGCGGCTATTTTTTAGATTGGGCCAGCACGCGTATCGATATCAAACTCAGTTCGCGCATTATGGAGCAGGTGCTTGGTTTGCGTATGGAGCAACGGCCTAATTCTGTTGGTTCATTCGCCAGTAATTTACGCTCGTTTGAAAGTGTGCGCGATTTTATTACTTCTGCCACGATTACCACCTTAATTGATGTGCCTTTTGGTATTATTTTTATCATCGTGATGGCTTGGATTGCGCCATTAATGGTGGTTCCGGTGATTGTTGGCGCAATCGTCATGCTGGTTTATGCGTTTAGTGTACAAAGTAAAATGCAAGCACTTTCTGAAACCATGTACCGCGCGAGTGCTTTGCGCAATGCCACGTTAATCGAAAGTTTGGTGGGTTTAGAAACCATCAAAGCGTTAGGGGTAGAAGGCGGCATGCAGCGCAAATGGGAACATAGCGCGACTTACTTAACCGAAGTGGGTAGCAAATTACGCTTATTATCTTCGTCAATCCAAAATGGCTCTAGTGCCATCCAGCAATTAATTACGGTCAGTTTGATGTTATTGGGCGTGTATTTGGTGACCAAAGGCGATTTAACCATGGGCGGTTTAATTGCTTCGACCATGCTGGCATCACGCGCTTTAGTGCCGATTTCGCAAACAGCAGGCTTGCTGACGCAATACCATACCGCGTCCACCTCTTTGCAATCGTTAGATGACATTATGAATAAGCCAGTGGAACGTCCGCTGGATTCTAATTTCTTATCGCGCAAAAGTTTTAAAGGTGATATTGAATTTAGAGAAGTGAGTTTTGATTATCCTGGTGCTGAAGAAAGCGCGCTGACCAAAGTTTCGTTCAAAATAAAAGCCGGTGAACGTGTGGCTTTATTGGGCCGCATGGGTTCTGGCAAAACGACTATTCATAAGTTAATTTTGGGTTTATATCAACCGACTGAAGGCGCTATTTTGATTGATGGTATCGATGCGCGCCAAATAGACCCGGCTGAACTACGCCGTTGTGTGGGATATGTGCAGCAAGAAACGCATTTATTTTACGGTACTATGCGTGACAACTTAACTGTCACGATGCCGCATGCCGATGATGCAACTGTTTTAGCGGCGGCGCATGCCGGCGGTATTGATGAGTTTATCAACGCGCATCCTAAAGGCTTTGATCTAAGTGTGGGCGAACGTGGTGAAACGCTTTCTGGCGGGCAAAAACAAGGTGTTGGCATTGCGCGGGCGTTAATCGGTAAGCCGTCTATTATTTTGTTGGATGAGCCGACCAGCGCGATGGATCATTCTGCGGAAGATGCCGTAAAAAAACGCTTGATGGATGCGGCGGTTGGCAAAACCTTATTATTGATTTCTCATCGTACTGGTTTGTTTGATTTAGCTGACCGCATTATCGTGATTGATTCTGGCCGTGTGGTGGCAGATGGCGCTAAAGCGCAAATCATCGAAGCCTTGCGTGCTGGTAAGATTGGTAAGGCGCTTTGAAACACGATATGACAATTAATATGCCCTTAAAAATAAGGTTAAGTCAGGTGTTAAGTATGCTGATTTTAAGTCCTATAGTTAAAAATCACGTACCTAAGTATCTATTATTTAGGACGATTCGATGAGTCAGGGATTATTTAGAATCATCGGTGCGCTTAACGCATTTTTAAACAAACAATCCTGGATAACTGCACCCATCTATTGGATGGTGAATCGCGTTGTGCCTACCGAAACACGGGATAATTTGGCTTGGGAAGAAGAAGCCGAACTAGCGATTATGGAACAAAAACCGCTTAAAGCCCGAAAGCTACTTTATGGCATTTTGGCTATTCTATTTGTCGTCATCACTTGGGCTTTTTTTGCCAAAGTAGATGAAGTAACGCGTGGCGAGGGCAGGGTGATTCCATCACGCCAAGTACAAGTGATTCAATCTTTAGATGGCGGGATTGTGTCTGAAATTTTGGTGAGGGAAGGTGATTTAGTTAAAGCAGGAATGGCTTTGATTAAGATTGATGAAACGCGTGCGGTATCCTCTTTGCGTGAAAATAAAGGCCAGTATTTAGCGCTGTTGGCTAAAGAGTCGCGATTAGAAGCGCTGGCAAACGGCATTGCTTTTAATCCGCCACCAGAAGTGAAAGCGGCAGATCCGCAAGTATATGAACAAGAAAAATCTTTATACAATGCCAGCCAAGATGAGTTAAATTCGATTGTGAATATTGCGCGAGATCAAATGTCACAACGTGAAAAAGAGTTGATTGAAGTGCAATATAAACGTGACGTTGCTGAAAAAACTTATGAATCAGCCGCTAAAGAATTGGCTGCTAATAGACCATTATTAGCCAGCGGTGCGGTTTCAGAAATTGATATTTTAAAATTAGAGCGTGAAGCAACGCGTGCGCGTGGTGAAATTGATCAATCAGGCGCGCAAATTAGCCGTATTCAAGTATCTATTTCTGAAGCCAGACGCAAGATAACTGAGGCAGAACAAAATTTTCGCAGCAAAGTACGCACAGAGCTAAATGAAACCAGCGCCAAGTTGAACAGTATCTCTGAAACGGGTGTCGGCTTAACCGATAGGGTGAAACAAGCCACATTGAAGTCGCCAGTTAACGGCAGGATAAGCCGATTATTTTATAATACGGTTGGTGGTGTGATTCAGCCAGGTAAAGAAGTATTAGAGGTTGTACCAAGCGATGATGCGTTAGTATTAGAAACCAAAGTTGAAATCAAAGATATTGCATTTTTGCGCCCTAATCAACCAGCAATTGTTAAGTTAACCGCTTACGATTACACCATTTACGGCACGCTGGATGCGAAAGTGGAAAGTATCGCTGCCAACTCAACTGTCGATGAAAAAGGCAATGCGTATTATGTGGTGCGTGTGCGTACAGATAAAACCAGCTTAGGTAAAGGTTTGCCGATTATTCCTGGCATGATCGCGCAAGTGGATATTTTGACTGGCAAAAAAACCATTCTTTCTTACTTACTTAAACCTGTGCTTAAAGCAAAATCGTACGCGCTTACCGAAAGATAATCGTAGGGAATGCAACATATCTTTATTAGTCCATTACCAGTGGCGATGAGCAGCTGGTCTGAAGCGTTTCCATCTGCTTCTATTTCAGCCGATTTACCAAACTCCACCAGAAAAAAAGACCAAGAAACTATTTTTTGGCTGCATATAGATGAAGATAGACAGCATTGGATGACAAAGACCATTGCGACTATTCTGCAAGATTATAAAAATGCCAAGATTGTCATTTTAGCGAACAAGCCAAATCACACTGAATCGCTTTATGCATTGAATTTAGGTGCGAGAGGATATTGCCATGCTTTTTCAGCACCTAATGTATTGAACGAAATTAAAACCGTGATTGTGAATGGCGGCATTTGGTTAGGGCAAGAATTTCTACAGCGCTTAATCGAAGCTTCAATCAAGTTAGTTGAAAATCAGCCAGAATACGTTGAAAGCTTATTAGCAAAGCTGACAAAACGTGAAAAAGAAGTGGCGGCTGAAGCAGCAAAAGGGTTAAGTAATAAAGAGATTGCCAGAGTGTTAAGTATCACTGAACGCACGATTAAGGCACATTTAGCCGCGATATTTGAGCGCTTGGGGGCAAAAGACAGGCTTCAGTTAGCGTTAATGCTGAACGGGAATTTTAAAAAGTCTTAGCTTTAATCAGGCACATTATTTTTTGCTATAAATATTAGGTTAAGTAATGTTAGCTAAACTTAATTCCCGGTCCAGTCATACCATCAATGCCGATTAGTTTTAATGCTTCTATTTCGCTGATTGTTTGCACACCTTCCGCAATCGCAAGCACACCAATCGAGTGGGCGATCATGCATAAGCCGCCTAATAAAGTTTTATTGGCTTCATTTTGATGAATATCACGGATGAGTGACGCATCGATTTTGATGTAATCTAAACCGACATCATGCAATTCACCTAGACTGGAAATGCGAGAGCCGACATGCTCAATGCCTATTTTGCAACCTAAACTTTTTAGTGTGGTGCAAAAACGCTTAAACGCTGAAAAATGATCAAAAACGCCTTTTTCTGGCACTTCAAAATAGAGTAGATGCGCAATACTTAAATTGGGTTCGATCAACTTAACCACTTTTTCAGTGAAATTTGCATCGCATAAGGCTTCTGCAGATACATTCAAACCAATGGGATGTGCGCCAATTGACAGTGATTCTATGGCGGTTTCAACCACTAACTCATCTAGACGGCTCATTAAATTAAGTTGATGCGCCCACACAAGAAACTCGCCTGCGCATAACCAATTTGCATTTTTCTGCAATTGAAGCCTGACCGGACTCTCGAAATGAATCAGTTCACCCATTTGATTAACGACTGGGTAATGCTGAAATTTGATGCGTTTATTGGTGAACGCACTATTCAGTAAAATTTCCCATTCAATTCGGCTTAGCTCTAGATCGCTTGGAATGGCGTCTTCATTGATTATATGCAAAATATGTTCACTTACGCTTACATCAATTTCATCCAGCGCGCTATCTAAGCGCGCTACTAATTTTGTGGCGATATCTGATTTTGTGACTTGAGTCGCTGCTGAAATAAAACGTGCATCTAATTCACTATGGCTAGGGATATGTAATTTTTCTAAAAGACTTTTTATCTGATTGCCAAGCGCATACGGGTCGAGCGCAGTCGTCGAGAATAGTGCAAAATCTGTTCCGTTAAGGCGTCCTGCAAATAGCGATGGCTGGCTTTTACAGGCGTTTTCTAATGTCTCGCCAATCAATTTAAGAAAAGCATTGGTTTCTTCATAGCCCATACTTTGATCGATCAAATGCAGATTGGTTAGCCTTGATATGATTAGCACGCCTTGATTGAAATGTTCCTCATGAGCAATATTCGAATCCATACTTTTAATAAAATAATGGTGATTCATTAACCCAGTAATTTGGTCAAAATTGGCTTGATAACGCAATTTTTCCAATCGCAATGATTCATCTTGAACATTGTTTTTGATACGATTGGAAAGCGTATTCATCGCACTGACAACGGCTTTAAATTCAGTCGTTTTTGGCTCTTCAATTGTAATGAAACGGTTTTCACCGATTGCGGTGGCCTGATTCACAATATCTTTAAGTGGATCAAGGATTTTTCGCAGCGTTTGGCTGCCAACATAACAACTGAACAAGCCGATGACCAGAGACCAAAGTGCGATGAATAGCGTAGATTCCCAAAGTTTATCGTACGCAAAATTTAAATTACTTCTTACTTTCAGCGTTCCATATTGCGACCAACCGTCTTGTACTTCGGCAACACCAGTTTGGATTTTAATGGTGAAAATACGTGTAAACCATGCGGGTGCTTTAGTTTGACTTTGTGTATTGACGCGCTCAGTCAATAATTCGCCCAATGGATTAAACAAGCCAATATATTCATAATGGCCCGCATCAAATTGAGCTGAAATCAACAAATCTATCGTAGCTGAATCTTTTGGCAGCTGCGACATTGACAGTGCTAGCGAGTTGGCATTATCAATATTTTTGACCTGTAATTGCTCTTCAAGATAGTATTTGCTGAATAACGTACTCAGCACAAAACTACCACCTGATGACAAAATCAGTATGTAGATAATCGCTAACCAAAGTTTTTTATTCAGTGACACTTTCTATTCCTCACTTTAATTATTTTATTCCATCTGCTCGAATTCGGGATAAAACATCTCGCCATCTAGATAAATTAGATTGCGCTTCTCCCTTTGGTTTACTGCTTGAGCCTACCCACAAACCTTTATCGTTAAAGCTAAAAATGGGAGATAAATCTTTTCTGCTAGAGGCGGGCAGGATTTCGGATATTAGATTATCTAAGATTAATGGTTCAGATTGCGGTGTCTCATAATAACTAAGCACCATGTGCGCTTGCAAAGACCTTATGCCATCGTGAATGATTTCAGCTCTGACATAAGTGAGCCGTAGGCGATTGTTATCAACGTTTAACACTTTTAAGAATACATATTTTGCGATACTAAAGTCTTCGCAATCGCCAGCCTGTCGTCCAAGGGATTCTAAAGGCGTAGCCCAATAATCGGATTGTCCCCATAGGGGAAAATCATCTGTGAAACTAATTTTATGGTTAAAAAAATCGTTAACTTGTTTTAATTTTTCAAGTTCTGAAGCTGAACGTAATTTTTGAATTAACTGATTCAGTTCTACAACATCTTGACGCGCTTCTGGCCCATATCTTTCACTGGCAAGCGTGACTAGTTTGCTGAAATCATAATCAGATGCGTAAATGCTAGACAGCCCAACGACGACCAGCAAAAGTGCAGGAATGAGTTTATTGACTTGTTTGACAGTTATTTGTATTTTTTTAGTCTCAAAATCATCTTTGCTCCAAAGCTTGATCTTGTAGCATGGCAAAGATACGCAAACTATTGATTGCCGTATTGACAGTCATCATAACTGATAGTGTTGTCACTTAAACATTTAGGCGTTTTATTTTTAAATTTAAATACTGGTTTTTTAAGGGTTAAGTCAGTTTTTTCTTAGCGTAAAAGTGGAAGATTTAAGCTTCTATATTGTCCTTTGGTACAGTATATTTGTTGCGAATATAAGTATTTAATGTGGCTGTGAAAAAAGCTTTAATGCGCGATTTCAAACGTATTATGACAAGCGCACTATTAATAGATGAATTTTAGGAAACGATCATGGCATTAGTCGGCACAGTTGTATCAATTACGGGCATCGCATATCTGGTAGCAGAAAATGGCGAGAGACGTGAGTTAAAGTTGGGTGACCAAGTGCAAACAGGCGATGCCATTCAAACACCACGCGGTGTGGAGGTTGAATTAGAACTCACTACTGGTCGATTGATCAATATTCATTCTGAACAGTTGGTTCAATTTACTGAGGAACTGACAGCGGCTATTGAGCCGAGCAATGTTGATAGTGCTGTGAATCTTGCGACGATTGAAACGGTTATTAAAGCCATTGAAGAGGGCAAAGATATTAATGCGGTGTTAGAAGAAACAGCCGCAGGTCAATCGGGTCAATACAATAGTTATGGCTTTAATTTTGTGGATTTATTTAAAATCACAGACATCTTAAATGCTTTCAATTTTGCGTTCGATTATCAGATAGGCCAAAGAGTTGACACTAGTCCAGTGGTAGACGGCGACGATATTACCTATTCAGGATTGCTCATTGACAATCCGCAAACGCCAGGTGTTATTTCGCCTGTGAACAATGCGCCAACAGCCGTAAATGTGACAGCAAATGGTTTAGAGGATGCTACTTCAATCGCCATCACTTTAAGCGGCACTGATGTTGACGGCACGATTGCCAGCATCACGGTGAATACCTTGCCTGCCAATGGGTTACTTTATGTGGATGCGGCACTGGCCACGCTTGTTGTTGCGGGTGCTACTTATTTAGGCAGTTCTGCCACTTTCTATTTTGTACCAGATGCCAACTCTAATGGCAACGCGAGTTTTGCCTATATTGTCACAGACAATTTAGGTTTGAATAGTGCCACCGCTACGGCAACGATTGCCGTTGCAGCAGTCAATGATGCGCCTGCAATCAATGATGAAAATATTGGCGTAACTGAAGATACGCCAGCGACGGGCAATGTGTTAGCGAATGATACTGATGTCGATGGTAATCCATTATCTGTCACACAATTTACCGTTGATATCGATGGCAATGGTTCTCCAGAAGTTTTTGTGACTGGCACCACTGCGACGATTATTGGTGTTGGTACTATTGTCATTAACGCGAATGGCGACTTCACTTTTACGCCAGCACCTAATTATGCCGGACCAGTTCCACCAGTTATTTACACGGTTTCAGATGGCAGTTTAACTGCTACAGGTAGTTTGAATTTAGGCCCGATTACACCAGTTAACGATGCACCGATTGCGGTAAATGACAGCATCACAATTGACGAAGATACATCTTACACTAGTGTGGTGAGTTTGATTGCCAATGATACCGATGTAGATCATCCGGTATTAACTGCAGTGGCTGGCACTTATACAACGACACAAGGTGGCAGCATTACGATTGCCGCGGACGGCAGTTATACCTACACGCCACTACTTAACTTTAATGGTATCGACACGGTAAACTACACCGTCACCGGCGGCACATTGACTGATATCGGTACTCTGAGCATTACAGTCAATCCAGTTAACGATGCACCGATTGCGGTAAATGACAGCATCACGATTGACGAAGATACGCCTTACACCAGCGCGGTGAGTTTGATTGCCAATGATACCGATGTCGATAATCCGATATTGACTGCAGTGGCTGGCACTTATGCAACTACACAAGGTGGCAGCATCACCATTGCTGCGGACGGTAGTTATACTTACACGCCACTACTTAACTTTAATGGTGTCGACACGGTAAACTACACCGTCACCGACGGCACATTGACTGACATCGGTACTCTGAGTATCACTGTTAATCCCATTAACGATGCGCCAGTTGCAATGGATGATGTTGCAACGACCAGTATTAATACCCCAATTGATATTAATGTTAAAGCGAATGATATTGATGTTGACAATACAACTGCTCAATTGACTGTATCGAATCCAATTTTGACTAATTCCGCACAAGGCACGGTTTCAGTTAATCTCGATGGCACGCTTCATTTCGAGCCAGCGTTTAATGTATTTGGTTCTGTTGAAATTACCTACACATTAACTGATCCAGCAGGCTTGAGCGATACAGCAACGCTTACTGTCAACGTTGGTAATAATACGCCTCCTACTGGAGCAGATAATGTGGTCACTATCAATGAAGATGCGCTTTATATATTTCAGGCGAATGATTTTGGATTTAATGATGTTGATGCCGGACAGAGTTTTAATGGTATTCGTATTGATGCCTTGCCACTAAATGGCACATTAATGTTGAATGGTTCCCCGATTAGTACTGGTGCTGTAATCAGTATTATTCAATTAAACGCAGGACAGCTTAGATTTGTGCCTGTGAGCGATGCCAACGGCGCGTCTTATGCCAGCTTTACATTTAGTGTACAAGATAATGCTGGAGGGTTCGATGCCACACCTAATACGTTCACATTAAATGTAACTGCAGTGACCGATATTACCAACGACACGGTGACAACCTATGAAGATACACCCATTACATTTAATGCAATTACAGGCACTAATGGCGCAACGCCTGATACATTTGAAAATTCAGCTCGTGCCATTACCAGTGTTACTCAAGGCACTAATGGTACAGTCAGCTTTCTAGCAAACGGTAATATAACTTATACGCCTAATCCAGATTATTTTGGCGGCGACAGTTTTACTTATACTGTAACTTCAGGTGGCGCGACAGAGACGGCGACAGTTAACGTGACAGTCAATTCGGTCAACGACGCGCCGGCTGGCACGGATAAAACCATCAGCACCTTAGAAGACACAGGCTACAGCTTTAGCGCCGGCGACTTTGGCTTCACGGACCCGACAGACAATCCAGCCAACAGCCTGC
>Ga0123389_105785_pt1 | contig 24399 bp, 22 predicted proteins | sample T0HHNH4metaT_FD_89917 | JGI IMG/M metagenome (GOLD analysis project Ga0123389, IMG submission 89917) | Methane-oxidizing artificial microbial communities from Washington, USA to study methane cycling - T0-HHNH4 metaT (Metagenome... | ecosystem: Engineered > Modeled > Simulated communities...
CTCTCATCACATTACCTCTTTTGAATTAATTAAGTCTATGTACATGTTATTGGTTATCAGGGCGACAATCAATACCGCAATAAACATAGTGGTTTTTCATCAAGAATACATTTTAATTATTGAAAATATGTCCAGCATACTCGCTAAGACGCACATAACTCTGTATAATTTCGTTTTGGGTAAAAGGATTTACGAATGCGTTTACTGCAACAAGCACTTACATTTGACGATGTTTTATTGGTTCCGGCACATTCTAACGTGCTGCCACGCGAAGTGTCTCTTAGAACACAACTGTCTCGCAACATCCAGCTTAACATTCCCCTACTGTCTGCGGCCATGGACACTGTGACCGAGGCTCCGCTCGCGATTGCGCTGGCACAGGAAGGCGGCTTGGGCTTTATTCACAAGAACATGACTGCCATGAAGCAGGCGGCACATGTCGCGCGTGTCAAGCGCTTCGAATCCGGCATAGTGAATGACCCCATCACCATTCAAAGCCACATGACAGTGCGCGATGTGCTCACACTGACCCGCACACACAAGATTTCCGGCATTCCAGTAGTGGATCACGGCAAGATCGTCGGCATCGTTACCAACCGCGATTTGCGCTTTGAAACCAATCTGGACCAGCCAATCAGCAACATCATGACCCCGCGCAGCAAATTAGTCACTGTGCGTGAAGGTGCTGCCAAAGAAGACGTGATTCGTTTACTGCACCAATACCGCCTTGAACGCGTGTTGGTCATTGATGCAGATGACACACTCAAAGGCTTGATTACCGTAAAAGACATACAAAAATCAACCGACCACCCTAACGCATGCAAAGATGCGCAAGGCAGGCTGCGTGTTGGTGCAGCTGTAGGTGTAGGCGAAGGCACTGAAGAACGCGTAGCCGCGCTGGCTGAAGCAGGCGTGGACGTCATCGTGGTGGATACGGCACACGGCCACTCGCAGGGCGTGCTGGACCGCGTAACATGGGTTAAAAAGAACTATCCTAACATTGACGTGATCGGCGGCAACATTGCCACTGCGAGTGCAGCGCTTGCTTTGGTAGATGCCGGTGCAGACGGTGTGAAAATCGGTATCGGCCCAGGTTCGATCTGTACCACTCGCATCGTCGCTGGTGTCGGCGTACCGCAGATCAGCGCTATCTCAAATGTTGAAGAAGCATTAAGGGGCACTGGTGTACCATTCATTGCTGATGGCGGCATCCGCTTCTCAGGCGATATTTCCAAAGCCATCGCCGCAGGCGCGCACAGCGTGATGCTGGGTGGCATGTTTGCCGGTACTGAAGAGGCTCCCGGTGAAATAGAACTGTTCCAGGGCCGTTCATATAAATCCTACCGTGGCATGGGCTCTATCGGTGCAATGGAAAAAGGTTCCAGCGACCGTTACTTCCAGGACAACAACAGCAACGCCGATAAATTAGTGCCGGAAGGTATCGAAGGCCGCGTGCCTTACAAAGGCAGCGTACTGGCAGTGATTCATCAATTGATGGGCGGCTTGCGCGCTTCCATGGGTTACGTAGGCTGCTCAACAATTGAGGAAATGCGCAACAAAGCAGAGTTCGTGCAGATCACCTCTGCCGGCATGCGCGAATCTCATGTACATGACGTGCAAATCACCAAAGAAGCACCGAACTACCGCGTTGACTAATAGCATCTTACCGGGTGGGCGGTTATGTTAACCGCCCACTTTTCATTTTAATCATCTCAATCGCACACATTCTATGCATTCAAAAATCCTCATCCTAGATTTTGGCTCACAAGTTACCCAGCTTATCGCTCGCCGCGTGCGTGAAGCGCATGTTTACTGTGAGATTCACTCATGCGAAGTAACAGACGACTTTGTAAGGAATTTTGGCGCTGACGGCATCATCCTTTCCGGTAGCCATGCCAGCGTGTATGAAGAAGAGACAGACAAAGCGCCGCAGGCCGTATTTGAATTAGGTGTGCCGGTATTGGGCATCTGCTACGGCATGCAAACCATGGCGCAGCAATTGGGCGGTAAGGTTGAAGCCGGCCATAAACGCGAGTTCGGTTATGCCGCAGTGCGCGCTAGAGGCCACTCTGCCCTGTTCCGAGATATTCAGGACAGCACCAATGCAGAAGGCCACGGCTTGCTGGATGTATGGATGAGCCATGGCGACAAAGTAACGGAATTACCGCCAGGCTTTAAAGTGATCGCCAGCAATGACACCACGCCGATTGCCGCAATGGCCGATGAAACACGCAAGTTCTACGCAGTGCAATTTCACCCGGAAGTCACGCATACCAAGCAAGGCCAGGCCATGCTTAACCGCTTTGTACTGGATATTTGTGCCGCCAGACCAGACTGGATCATGAAAGACCACATTGCTGAGGCTGTAGAAAAAATCCGCAGCCAAGTGGGTGATGAAGAGGTCATTTTAGGCTTATCGGGCGGCGTGGATTCCAGCGTTGCCGCTGCATTGATCCACCGTGCGATTGGCGACCAGCTCACCTGTGTATTCGTAGACCACGGCCTGTTACGCCTGGACGAAGGCAAAATGGTCATGGAAATGTTTGCAGGCCGCTTGCATGCAAGAGTGATTCATGTCGATGCGACAGCACAATTCATGGGCAAGCTTGCTGGCGTCAGCGACCCGGAAGCCAAACGTAAAATTATCGGCAACGAGTTTGTCGAAGTCTTTAAGGCTGAAGCTGCAAAACTCAAGGCTGGCGATAGCGGCCATAAGGGCGCAACCTTTTTGGCACAAGGCACGATTTATCCGGACGTCATCGAATCGGGCGGCGCCAAATCCAAAAAAGCGGTCACCATCAAAAGCCACCACAATGTGGGCGGCTTGCCGGAACAATTAGGCCTGAAGTTACTGGAACCATTGCGCGACCTGTTCAAGGACGAAGTGCGCGAGCTGGGCGTGGCTCTAGGACTGCCGGCAGAAATGGTATATCGCCATCCATTCCCAGGCCCTGGCTTAGGCGTGCGCATTTTAGGCGAAGTGAAAAAAGAGTTTGCCGACCTGTTACGCCGTGCCGATGCGATTTTCATTGAAGAGCTGCGCAATACAGTGGATGAAAAAACCGGCAAAACCTGGTACGACCTGACCAGCCAGGCATTTACCGTATTCCTGCCCGTGAAATCAGTAGGCGTAATGGGTGATGGTCGCACCTATGACTACGTGGTTGCCTTGCGTGCTGTGGTTACCAGCGACTTTATGACCGCCCACTGGGCTGAGTTACCTTACGCATTGCTAGGCCGCGTTTCCAACCGCATCATCAACGAAGTGCGCGGCATTAACCGCGTCGTCTATGACGTTTCAGGCAAGCCGCCGGCGACCATAGAATGGGAATAATGGAAGGACTGGTTTATGAGCCGTGCATTTGTAAATGAAGAAAGATTTGAACAGGCAGGCGGTGAAGAGCTTGTAGAGCGCCCGATCAGCGAACACCCTAATTATGTCACGCCGACCGGCGCACTTGAGCTGCAAACGCAGGAAGAAGCACTGGTCGCACAGCTCAATAGCTTGAAAGATGTGCATGACGATACTTTTGCAAAAGACAAAGTATCAGAGATCGAGCGCGATTTGCGTTACGTGCGTGCGCGCCTGGATTCGATCATCCTGGTCGACCCCAAGGCACAAAACCACGACACGGTGCTATTCGGCGCCACCATTGAAGTTGAAGATGAAGAAGGCAGCCGCCATACATTCCATATCGTGGGTGAAGACGAAGCCAATGCATCCATCAACAAGGTGAGCTGGGTTTCCCCGCTGGCGAAATCGCTAATCGGTCACAAGGTCGGCGAAACCGTTAACTGGCAACGTCCTGCCGGCAATATTAATTTAGAAATTCTGGATATTCATTACAAATCATGAAAGTTAGCCAAGCCATTTTAGAACGCCGCTCAGTCAAGGCGTATGACCCGCAACACCAAATGAGTGAAGATGAGATCGCCAGGCTGATGTCATTAGCGATGCTTTCCCCTACTGCATTCAACATCCAGAACTGGCGTTTCGTTGTTGTTACCGACCCGGCACTGCGCAAGGAAATCCGCGCCGTGAGCTGGGACCAGGCACAGGTTGAAGAAGCCTCGCTACTAGTCGTACTCACTGCGGACTTGCACGCTTGGGCAAAACAACCTGAGCGTTACTGGGAAAACGCATCCAAACCGGTAAAGGATTACCTGGTATCAGCGATTGACCAGTATTATGCCGGTAATGAACTGGTACAGCGCGATGAAGCGATGCGCTCATGCGGCATGGCCGCCATGACCATCATGCTGGCGGCCAAAGAAATGGGCTATGACACCTGCCCGATGGATGGCTTTGACTTTGACGCGGTAGCCAAGCTGTTAAACCTGCCAGACGACCACACCCCTGTGATGTTTGTTGTTGTAGGCAAGGCTGCAAAAGAAGCCCAGCCGCGTGGTGGCCAGCTAAAAATGGATGAAGTTGTGGTTTACAACAAGTTCTGAATAGAACGAGAAGTCTGTTCAACCGCCGATAAACGCCGATGAACACAGATAAATGATTCTCACGCATTTGGTTTTTAATCTGTGTTTATCCGTGTTCATCTGTGGCTATATAGTATTTTTAAAGAAAGTAATACATGTTAATCAGTAATAACATCACCATGCAGTTTGGCGCCAAGCCGCTGTTTGAAAATATTTCAGTCAAGTTCGGCGATAACAACCGTTATGGCCTGATAGGTGCCAACGGCTGTGGTAAATCCACTTACATGAAAATCCTCGCAGGGGTACTGGAACCGACTGCCGGTAATATTTCAATCGACAACCATGAACGCATGGCATTCTTGCGACAAGACCAGTTTGCCTACGAAGACCAGCGCGTGCTGGACGTAGTCATGATGGGACACGAACAGATGTGGAACGCAAACGTAGAGAAAAATGCGATCTACGCAAACATGGAAGCCACCGAAGACGACTACATGCGTGCAGCGGAGCTGGAAGCCGTATTTGCAGAATTTGATGGCTATACCGCTGAAGCACGCGCCGGCGAGCTGCTGTTAGGCGTAGGCATACCGATCGAACAGCACAATGGCCCGATGAGTGCGGTTGCACCAGGCTGGAAACTGCGTGTATTGCTGGTGCAGGCGCTGTTTGCCAACCCGGATATCCTGCTGCTGGATGAGCCGACCAACAACCTGGACATCAACACCATTCGCTGGCTGGAAGATGTGCTGAATAACCGCAACTGCACCATGATCATCATTTCGCATGACCGACACTTCCTGAACCAGGTCTGCACCCATACCTGCGATATGGACTACGGCAAGCTGGCGGTTTACCCAGGCAACTATGACGATTACATGGAAGCCAGCACTGCGGCGCGCGCGCAGCAGGCTAAAGACAACGCTAAAGCCAAGCAGCAAATTGCTGATTTGCAAGACTTTGTGCGCCGCTTCTCAGCTAATGCGTCAAAAGCCAAGCAAGCAACCAGCCGCGCCAAGCAAATCGATAAAATCAAGATCGAAGAATTCAAGCCGTCTTCACGTCAGTATCCGTTTATCCGCTTTGAATATGATGACCGCGAAAAACTGCACCGCAATGCAGTTGAACTGAAAAAACTCAGCCATGGCTTTGACCATCTGCTATTCAACGACGTCGACATGATGTTTGAAGCCGGTGAAAAAGTGGCGATCATCGGTGAAAACGGTATCGGTAAAACCACATTCCTGCGTTGCCTGGCCGGTGACCTGCAACCCAAGCACGGTGAAGTGAAATGGGCTGAAAAAGCGAAAATCGGCTATTTTGCACAAGACCACGAATACGAATTTGAGCAAGGCGAAGATTTGTTTGAATGGATGTCAAAATTCACGCAGCAAGGTGATGATGACCAGACGGTGCGCAGCATGCTGGGCCGTTTGCTGTTCTCGGGCGAAGACACCAAAAAGTCGGTCAAGGTACTGTCAGGTGGAGAGAAAGGCCGCATGCTGTATGGCAAACTGATGCTGGCGCACACCAACGTATTGCTGATGGATGAGCCGACCAACCATATGGACATGGAATCTATCGAAGCATTGAATACCGCCCTGGACAAATACAAGGGCACCTTGTTCTTTGTCAGCCATGACCGTGAATTTGTAAGCTCGATCGCTACGCGTATTCTGGAAATCAAAGCAGATGGCATTGTAGACTTTACCGGCAACTATGAAGACTACCTGCTCAGCCAAGGTGTGGAATAACCTTAAGCTGGCATCTTTAGACTTTCCAGTAAGGCACCATGGAAACCATGGTGCCTTACTAACATTTTCACACCACAATTAGCGGAACATTACGCATCTATGTCTTACTCGTCCGCCCGGCATTGCCTGCAAGAAGTATTCGGTTACAGCGCTTTCCGCGGCGAACAGCAAGCCGTGGTTGAACACATCGTCGCAGGTGGCGATGCGCTGGTGCTGATGCCTACCGGCGGCGGAAAATCTTTGTGTTACCAGTTACCCGCACTGCTGCGCGATGGTGTGGCGATTATTGTTTCACCGCTCATAGCGCTGATGCAAGACCAGGTAGACACGTTGCAGCAACTGGGTATAGCCGCGGCGTTTCTGAATTCCAGTCTGGATGCACAACAGGCCAATACGATTACTGACCGTCTGCTGCAAGGCGAATTAAAAATCCTCTATGTCGCGCCGGAGCGTTTGTTGACAGGCAATTTCTCATATTTGCTGGAACAGCTAGACCAGCGCGTGGGCATTGCCTTGTTTGCCATTGATGAGGCACACTGCGTATCGCAATGGGGGCATGATTTCCGCCCCGAATATCGCAAGCTCACGGCGCTGCACGAAAGATTCCCCAAGGTGCCGCGTATTGCCTTAACGGCAACAGCCGATGCACCGACACGTGCCGAGATTGTGGAAAGACTCAATCTGGAACAGGCGCACCAGTTTGTTTCCAGCTTTGACCGTCCCAATATCCGCTATCGCATCACACAGAAAAACAACGCTCGCCAGCAGCTGGAAGCATTCCTGGAAGCAGAGCATCCGAACGATGCTGGTATCGTGTATTGCCTGTCACGCCGTAAAGTGGAAGAAACTGCCGAATGGCTGCAATCTCGCGGCTGGAATGCACTACCCTACCATGCCGGCCTGGATGCCAGCATCCGCAACACCAACCAGCACAGATTTCTGCGTGAAGAAGGCATTATCATGGTGGCGACCATCGCCTTCGGCATGGGCATTGATAAACCGAATGTACGCTTTGTAGCGCACCTGGATTTACCTAAAAGCATGGAAAGCTACTACCAGGAAACCGGACGTGCCGGACGGGATGGGCTGCCTGCCAATGCGTGGATGACCTATGGCCTGGGCGATGTCGTCAGCATGCGCCAGATGCTGGATTCCAGCGATGCACCCGAAGAACGCAAACAGGTTGAAAGGAAAAAACTGGACGCCCTGCTCGGCTTCTGCGAATCGACCGGTTGCCGTCACCAGACCATATTGCGCTATTTTGGCGAGCAGCACGATGGCAACTGCCGGCAATGCGATAATTGCCTGGAACCGGTTGACACCTGGAATGCCACTCAGGCAGCACAAATGGCGCTGTCATGTGTTTACCGCACGGGTCAGCGCTTTGGGGTTGTACACCTGATTGATGTGTTACTTGGCAGACAAAACAGTCGCGTCGAGCAGTTCCAGCATCATCAGCTAAGCACTTTCGGCATAGGCAAAGCATTGTCACAACAGCAATGGAGCAGTGTATTTCGCCAGCTGGTGAGCGGCGGCTTTCTGCAAACCGACATTGAAGCTTATGGCGGCATCAAACTCACAGAAGCAAGTCGTCCAGTGTTACGCAATGAAGTAGAAGTCTGGCTGCGCCGCGACGAAGACACAAGTAAACGCAGATCCAGCAAAGCCGAGCGCGGCGCCCGCGTGAAAGAAGGCTATGCCGAAGCCAATGAAGACCCGCTATGGCACGCACTCAAAGCCAAACGCACTGAACTTGCAAAAGAACAAGGTGTACCGCCTTATGTCATATTTCATGACAGCACTTTATTGGAAATCCTTAACCAGAAGCCCGGCAGCCTGACGGATATGGGTAATATCAGCGGTATAGGCCAGGCCAAGCTCACGCGCTATGGCGACGACTTTTTACAGGTGCTGGAAGATTTTGCCAATGGCGCCGGGTAGATAAACACAAGTCTTAATAAAAATATCCGATTTTAGATTACCGTGAACTTGGTAAAGTGTTGTAAAATTACGTCCGGCGGGCCCCCCCGCATTGTGAAGTAGCCAATCTGGTCAGGTGCGGAAGCAAGCAGCCACAACTATTGAGCAAGTGCCGGGGTAAAGGCTCGCCACTTCTTTTTCTGCTTGCATTTTAAAAGCATAAATCACAAAAAAATACACCAAACTTACAGACGGAAAGATGTTTTTCAGCTAAAGTTTAGGCTATGTCATATCAAGTCCTGGCGCGTAAATGGCGCCCAAAATCCTTTGAAACACTGGTCGGGCAAGACCATGTAGTGCGCGCGCTCACCAATGCCCTCGAGCAGAATCGCCTGCATCATGCCTACCTGTTTACCGGGACGCGCGGCGTCGGCAAAACCACCCTGGCACGTATTCTGGCTAAATCTCTCAACTGCGAAACCGGCGTTACCGCCAGGCCCTGCGGCGTTTGCAACGCCTGTACAGAAATCGACAAGGGCCGTTTTGTTGACCTGATCGAAGTGGATGCGGCCAGCAACACACAAGTCGACGCGATGCGCGACCTGCTCGATAACGCTCAATATGCCCCGACTGCCGGCCGCTTCAAGGTGTATATCATCGACGAAGTACACATGTTATCCAAAAGTGCTTTTAACGCGATGTTAAAGACACTCGAAGAACCGCCAGCGCACGTTAAATTCATACTGGCCACCACTGACCCGCAAAAAGTGCCTGTGACAGTGCTGTCGCGCTGCCTGCAATTCAATCTGCGCCAGATGGCCGGCACTTCTATCATTGGCCATTTACAGAACATCCTCAGCCAGGAAAACATTCCATTTGAGCCAACCGCGCTACACCTGATTTCACGTGCCGCCGCCGGCAGCATGCGCGATGCGCTGTCACTGACTGACCAGGCCATTGCCTACGGCGGCCAGGCAGTCAATGAAACCGAAGTCCGCGCCATGCTGGGCGCTATCGATCAAAGCTATCTGTACCGATTATTAGACGCGCTGCTTGCCGGTGATGGCAGCAGTATCATCAGCCAGGCCAAGCTGATGGAAGAACGCAGTATTTCATTTGAAGCGGCACTCAATGACTTTGCGCAGCTGCTGCATCAGGTGGCAATTGCACAGACTGTGCCTGAAAGCGTGGCGGATGACTTGCCTGAACGCGAGGTTTTACTGTCACTGGCACAGAGAATATCCGCTGAAACTTTGCAGCTTTACTATCAGATTGCATTGCTGGGGCGCCGTGACATAAGCCTCGCACCAGACGAATACGCAGGCTTCACCATGAGTCTGCTGCGCATGCTGGCATTCACCCCCAACGAAACCAGCAGCACAGCCAATACCGTCAAGCCAGCACCAGCGGCCCTTGCAGCGCAACGCGCCACTGCAGCCATCAAGGCTGACAGCCAGACAAGCAAGCCGGCGGCCAGGCCGGTAGCAACCGCTGCCGCAGCTGAACCAGCCGGACAACAAGCCATTACGGTTGAACCCCCTGTTCAGCCACCGCCCGCAGAGATGCAGATTCAAGCTGAGGTTGCTGAGATTAACGCACCATCAGAATACGTTGATGAACAAGGCAGCAGTGACTTCAACGGTAACTGGCGCGGCCTGGTGGATGAATTGAAACTCGGCCTTGCGCGCGAACTGGCAAAACACTGTGAACTGGTCGCTTATGATGACAGCAGTATTTCACTAAGTGTACCGGAAGCGCAAAAACACCTGCTATCCCCGAACTACCAGGAAAAACTGGGTGCTGCGATTACGCAGTATTTTGGCAAAAAGATCAAGCTCCAGTTCAGCATCGGCGGCACAGGCAACACGCCGGCCAAGCAGATTTCCCAGGAAAAGGCGCAGGCACAGGCCAATGCCGAAACAGCGATTGAGGAAGACGGTTTCGTGCAGGCACTCATCAATGATTTTGGCGCAACGATTATCCCCAATTCAATCAAGCCCATCTGACGGGTAAGCATTTAAGTTCTTTAATATCGATATTTTTTGAAGGAGAGACACATGATGAAAGGCGGCATGGGCAATTTAATGAAGCAAGCCCAGCAAATGCAGGCAAATATGCAGAAGGCCCAGGAAGAACTGGCCAATATTGAGGTTGAAGGCATTGCAGCCAACGGCCTGGTAAAGGTGCTGATGACCTGTAAAAACGAAGTAAAGCGCGTGACACTGGATGACAGCGTCATGGACGATAAAGAAACGCTCGAAGACTTGCTGGTCATTGCGTTAAAGGATGCCACGGCAAAAGCAGAGGCAACTTCTTCAGCACGCCTGTCCAGCTACATGCCGGCAGGAATGAAACTGCCTTTCTGATCCTGGATTGACGCATCACGATGAAAAACCCGCCCGCGCTTGAACAGTTAATCGAAAGCCTGCGCTGCCTGCCGGGCGTGGGCCCGAAATCGGCGCAGCGCATGGCCTACTACCTGCTGCAGCGCGACAGGAAAGGTGCCAGCGGCCTGGCACTGGCCCTGGATAACGCATTGCAGGTGGTTGACCACTGCCGTCTCTGCAACACTTTCAGCGAACAGCCGGTATGCCCGTTATGCGAGTCGGCACAACGCGACAATAGCGTGCTGTGTGTCGTAGAAATGCCGACAGACCTGATGATGCTTGAAAATACGCGCGCCTATTCCGGCATGTATTTTGTGCTGATGGGGCGCCTGTCACCGCTTGATGGCGTCGGCCCTAAGGAAATTCATTTAGACAAACTGCTTAAACGTGCACAGGACGGTGTTGTGCAGGAAGTGATACTCGCCACCAATTACACGGTGGAAGGCGACGCCACCGCACATTACGTCAGTGAACTGCTGCGCGCGCGCGGCATCAAAGTAAGCCGTATCGCCCGCGGCATGCCGATGGGCGGCGAAATCGAGTATGTCGATACCGGCACGCTTGCCCAGGCAATGCTTGAGCGGCGCAGCGTATAGGGGCTACTTGCCGTTGATGAGCCGCAGCAACTCCAGGGGGGCATTCACGGAAACATCTGCGCCCCACTCGTCCGGACGATCGTCAGTACCCAGATAACCATATAGCGCCACCACTGTCTTCATACCAGCGGCCCTGCCCGCCTGGATATCGCGTTCAGCATCACCGACATACCAGCAACGATGCGGATTGATACCAGCCTGTTCGCAGGCAAGAAACAAGGTATCAGGATGCGGTTTGGGGCGTGACGCATCATCACCGCTCACGACACAGGCAGCACGTTCCAGCAAACCGATATTTTGCAGCAAAGGCTGTGTGAAACGTCGCGGCTTATTGGTCACGACCCCCCATGGCATGTTTTCCTCATCCAGCGCCGCCAGTAGCTCCGCCACCCCTGGAAACAGGACTGGCTTGCGCGTCAGCACCTGGTCATACAACGCCAGGTACTCTTCGCGCATCACATCAAAACGCGCATCTTCGGGCGTCAGGTCAAAACCTATGGACAACAAGCCTTTAGAGCCATGTGAAGCATAAGGGCGAATGACATCCAAAGGCAAAACAGCCATTCCATGCCGTTCGCGCTGCAAATTCAGCGCATAAGCCAGATCATGGGCGGTATCAACCAGGGTGCCGTCTAAATCAAATAGAATCATTTTAAAGCCACTATTATTCACTAAGGTGAGTATGCATCAGGTAGTTTACAGAGACATCATGCCCTAGGGAATAATGCTGGGTGATCGGGTTATAACTCATGCCGCGCAAGCCGGAAACATCCAGTCCTGCATTTCTGGCCCAGGTTGATAACTCAGATGGCTTGATGAACTTGGCATAATCGTGCGTGCCTTTTGGCAGCATGTTCAGTACGTATTCAGCACCGATCACCGCAAACAGATAAGCCTTGGGCGACCTGTTGATGGTGGAGAAAAACACTGCGCCTCCAGGTTTCACCAACCTGGCACAAGCCCTCACGATAGCTTCCGGATCAGGTACATGTTCCAGCATTTCCATACAGGTCACCACATCAAAACTGGCAGGCTGCTCATCGGCCAGCTGCTCAACCGACACCAGTCGGTAATCAACCTTTGAACCGCTTTCATACTGATGCAGCCTGGCAACATTAAGCGCCTTTTCTCCCAGGTCAATGCCAGTCACATCAGCGCCTTTGAAAAACATGGATTCGGACAGAATGCCGCCACCGCAGCCGACATCAAGCACTCGCTTGTTTTCCAGGCCTGCCATGCTGTCAATATAAGCCAGACGCAATGGATTGATCTCATGCAGCGGCTTGAATTCACTGTTCTTATCCCACCATTTGTGTGCCAGCTCACCGAATTTTTTCAATTCGATTTCATCGGCGTTCACTGTTTGTGCTGTTTTAGTTTCGGTTGCCATTTTTTAATAATTTCCTTTAACTCCAATGGTTCTATATTGGCATAGAGGCCATTGCTGTAACGCAGTTCTCCAGCAACCCATGTATGGGTTACATGTTCACGGCCACAGGTATAAACCAGATGTGAAACCGGGTCGTAACATGGGGATATAGTGAGCTCGTCTAACTTTACTGCAACAAGGTCAGCCTGTTTACCGACTTCAATCGTGCCGATTCTGTCATCCAGCCCTAACGCTTTAGCGGCATTGACCGTTGCCATCTCCAGCGCCTGATGCGCAGGCAGCGAAGCTGGGTCTTCGCTGGCACCTTTTGCCAGCAGCGCAGCAAGCCGCATCTCTGCAAACATATCAAGCCTGTTATTGCTGGCGGCACCATCAGTGCCGATCCCAACATTCACGTTGTTTTTCAGCAACAAAGACACAGGAGCGATGCCACTGCCTAATTTCAGGTTGGAACTTGGGCAATGGGCAATGTGACAACCATGCTCACGCAGCATGTCAATTTCGGACGGCAGCAAATGTACCCCATGCGCAGCCGTGAAATTAGGTCCCAGTAAACCGAGCGCAGCCAGTCTCCGGATTGGCCTTGCTCCAAACTCAGTTTCACTCTGGCTGATCTCATCACGCGTTTCGTGTAAGTGCGTGTGAATGCCTATGCTTAACTGCTCTGCATAGGTAATGATTTTTTCAAACGAGCGGTTGGATACCGTGTACGGGGCATGAGGCGCCATCGATGACGAAATCATGAGGTTGCCGCGCCAACTATCATGCGCTTCGAAGCCTTTTTGCAGGCAGTCATCGGCATCTGTGGCGTAACTGTTTGCAAATTCCGATACCAGCAAGCCCAGGTTTGCACGCATGCCGGACTGGTTCACAGCGGCAGCCGTCGCCTGCGGGAAAAAATACATATCATTAAAACAAGTAGTGCCGCCGCTTAACATCTCGGCACATGCATGCAGCGAGGCATCCTTCACATAATCATACGAGACCACAGCCCGCTCAGCAGGCCAGATATGCTGATTAAGCCACTGCATCAAAGGCAGGTCATCTGCGATACCGCGCATCAGATTCATTGCCGCATGCGTATGCAGGTTGATTAATCCTGGCATCAGGATATGCCCATCCAGGCTCACCCTGTCAGCACTTGTATACTGCGCCCTGGCCTGCTCCGTAGGTAACAGGTCGATGATAGTGTCATTCCGCACCATCACCGAGTAGTGCTCCAGAAACGGTACATCTTTAACAACCGTTGCCAGCCAGCGGGCCTCAATAATATGATCCACCTCGGCTGGCGCCAGATTTAAGTGTTTTAAATTCATGGCACCCATTTTACCAATAAAAAAGCCCCGCAATTGCGAGGCTTTTTACTAAAAACTTAAATTATTAAATTTAAGTATCAGATTGTATTACTTGCACTCATTCAATGCGTGCTGTCTTTCACCGCTAATCACTACGCGACGGTTAGGTGCCAGGCACTCAACCAATGCTTTCTTGCCTTTGACGCCGTCACAAGCAACTAAAGGTTGTGATTCACCTTTACCAACTGCGCGGATACGGCTAGCTTCGATACCATGTGATACGAGGTGTTGTTTAATCACTTCAGCACGTTTTTCTGAAAGTTTCTGGTTGTATTGCTCTGAACCGATACGGTCTGTATGGCCTGTCACTACAACTACGTCAAACTCTGGGTGAGCTTTCAATGTTGCAATCGCTTCATCCACTTCAGATACTGCATCGCCGTTCAGTTTGAACTTGTCAAAACCAAACAATCTTTCAGCCTGTAAAGTGATCGTTTCAAATTTTGGCTGGCATGGTTCTGGAGCAGCCACTGGAGCTGGTTCTGGAGCCGGTGCCGGTTCCGGTGCAGCGACAGGAGCTGGAGCCGGTGCTGGTTCAGCAACAGCAACAACCGGAGCTGGTGTACCGAAACGGAAAATACCGCCGATGCTTAACAATGTGTTACCGATTGTTTCGCGTGAATTGCCTGCAAAAATATTGCTGGTATTGATCACGTCTGCACGTGTCCATTGGTGACGCAAATCAGCTTGCAAGCCGAAATTGTCACTGAACAGGTATTGTGCACCCACACCGACGTTTGCCAGCCATGATGTGTTTGAATCGCTTACATCAGCTGTAGGATGGCTGTAATCAACGTTGTTGCGTGCAACACCCAAACCAGCCAGCAGGAATGGACGGAATTTATCGCGGCTGAACATATAAAGCGCATCTGCACTTAATGTCGTTTGTTTATAACGGCCGCCTACGTTTGCAATGTTGCTGTCTTCGCTGGCACGGTTGTAACCCAAACCAGCCTGGATGTCCCAATGCTCAGACAACTCTTTACCTAATTTCAGGAAGCCACCGCCACCGTTGTTAGCTTCTAAATCGCTATCTGTGTCCATATAGCTAAGACCTGGCAATGCATACCAAGCACCACGATACATATCTTCAGCGCTTGCTGCGAAGGCAGCCAAGCCCAATGAGGCCGCTACTGCGATATTGATCATATTTTTTTTCATTATTTACTCCTGGTTAAAGATAACTCCACACTCGAATAATACGCACAGATACGAGCTAACGCAATGCGAAAACCCATATAAACACGACAGAAAACCAAGCATTGTTGCATTTTCACAACATATCTACATGATTCTGCGAATCGCCCTGATTTTACCGGAATCAAGTGCTGACTTGCGCTGGTGTTCCATGCAGACGCCGCCCCTGAAACCTATATAATCCGGCGCTATTTCGCTGGCGCTTGCCACATGCTGCAAGTTAAGCGAACCGGCCAGACCGAATAGCAAACCCTGAGCCTGCACACGCTCAGCAAAAGCTTTAATTTCATCGACAGAAAAATAATCCAGAAAAGTGTTGCCGTTTTTTTCAGCGGTATCCAGCATTACGCCATAAAAACCGGCATTCCCGATTGCAGATATTACCGTTGACGGGTACTCGTATTCAGCAAACAATACGGCAACCAGCTTGGCACCGCTGCGGGCAATCGGCATCAATGCATCGATGCATGGCTGATAATCGGCCAAACCGGCGCTCAAGTCAGCAAAAAAACCGATTTTAATAATGTCCGCTTTAGTCTGCAGCAATGCCAGAACCCGCTCTCGCAGCAACTCCGGCTGCATCGGCAGATCACCCACCGTGGCACTGGTCAGCCTTCTTGCAGAAGGGCCTTTTGCATGGATAAAAGCCACAACCTCCGTGACGACTTCCAACGGCAGTGCGCCGAGGGCGCCCTGAACCGGATCTTTCAGATCAATAATATCGGCACCGCACTGCAATGCCATCTGCGCCTCTTGCAAAGAGGTAACACTGATTAAAAGCTGCGGCATATTCAGGCCAGATTCTCATTATTTAAGACAGCCTGGTGATTACTGACGGCCTCAGTCAGCCATGACCACGCCTCCAGCTCACGTTCCCCGGCTGTCTTATCTATTGCGATACGCAGGTAATCCATTTCCTGCTGGATTTTCTCCATCGGCAGCCTTTTCAGCCTGCTGACCAGCACCGCCAATTCAATAACAGCGGCCTGCGCGCGGTTGAAGCCCTGAAAAGCAGCATGCTGCGCCTCGTACACCACTTCCAGGAACAGCTGCGGCCTGAGCGGGTCATCTTCAACTTTGATCAGTTTCAATTCCTTATGGGCCAGGGTATCCGCCAGGCGAAATCCATGCACCTTTACTGCTGAGATAAGGTTCCATGGCTTGCGCCCGGTCAAGGCACCGGCAAACACACGCACATCGTCCGTCAAACTCAGTACGGCATGCCCTGTCGATAATATATTCTCCAATGTCGCTGATGGCTTATAAGGCGAAATGACCACCAGTCCATCCTGCATGCGTATGCCAAATGGCGTTGTATGCGCGGCACCTTGCGGGTTCACAGTGGTTACTATCGTTTCGTATATCATTTCATTACCTGTTTTTATCACGCTTTTCTTTCAAAGACGCTTCACGGTGGGCAGTTTTGGCAACCTTGTTCTGCACCTCGCTGGCAACGCCCCAATCAAGTTCCTGATCCTGGACATAGCGTTTTTTCAGTTGCCATGCAATCTGCGCACGCGCCAGCTCCACCCCAAGATAAAAGGCGTGCGAAGCATCATCATCGACTTTAAGGTGTGGATACAGCGCGAACGGGTCGGTGTGCTCGAATATACCGTCGCGGTTATAAACATGCATGCCGCTTTCACTCACCTGGATACGGAAACTGGGGTCTTTAATCTGCGCCGCAATCTCTTTGATTTCATCTTCGCTATAGGTAAATGGCCGCCTGTCATGCAAACCCAGCAAGCCATTGGTATAACCGCGCGGCAGCCTTTCGTCCTGCTTTGCCGCATACATCGTGCGCCTGGCAATGTCGGCTTCTGCAATCGCATTGACCGCATGCGGGCTCACCGAGGTTGCGAGCACGGCATTGATGTTCAGTTCGCTGATCATGCCGAACAGCATGGCATTAATCCCGGTTGTGTCCGCATCGGTAAGCTCAGTCAAATTACCGATGCCCATCATGACCTGAATATCGGGATATTTCTTACGCAGCTTCTGGTAACGCACAATAGAATCGGTCAAGCCGAAATGGATAGGATCCAGGATCGCATCCGCGATAAAAGGTTTTCCGGCCCGGAGACAGGCATCAATCGCACGATACAGCGATGGCAGGCTATGCGGTTTTGCCGGGATCAGCACTGGCGTAGCAGCCACTTCGCCAGCGATCCACAGCGTTTCTTCGGTAAGACTCAGCAGATAGTCTGCGCCGGCGCGGCCGGCAACGAGCAGATCATCGGTATTCAGGGAATCCACGCTAACCTTGAACCCAGCTGCCTTCAGCGCCTTGACCGTATCCGCCAGATGCGGGAAAGGCACGCTGGGCAAGCAGCCAATATCAATCACATTGGCGCCTTGTGCCTGAAAGTGCTTCGCTTTGAGGATAATCCCCTCAATGCTCAGGTAAGGTGCGTCAACGATTTCAGCAAAAATATCTACGCTGTAACGGCTCAGGTCGGGTGCGACGCCGGCGTGGCCGAAATACTGCGGCAAGTCTTTCAGGTCATTGGGGCCACGCTCTACCGGTATCCCATATTGCGCCTCCAGCCTGGAAAGGTCGCCCTGGCATAAACCGGGAACGATCACCTTGTCAGCATCACCGGTTTCTTTAAGCCTGCGCCCGATCAGATCCGAAGTCATTAATGCTGCAACCGATACGCCGATCTGTAGAATACGATATTTGAACGGAGGAGTTTTCGGATTACTCTGTACCTCGCTTAAAACCTTATTGAGGCTTTTTTCCGCAAGCTTGCCGGTCAGAAAAAGGAGATTCTGGGTCATGAGCGGGCACTATGCCAGTGTTTTCAACCTGTCCTGAACAGCCTGGGACAGGCTTTGCATATCTGCGACGACCGTAGTCACTTCGAACCTACTGAGCTTGCTGACATTTTCCAGGTCAATACCGCGCGGATATACCTTCACCACGTTCTCACGCGGCGCTTCAGACTCCAGCTCGGGTGCGGTATCGCATGCGAACACGATACTGGGCACCCGGGTCTTGCCGGCCTGCGCGTAAAGATTGGTGACCAGGCTATCAGAAAATCCGTAAGCCATCTTGGCAATCGTATTCGATGTGGCGGGCGCAATCACCAGCGTATGGTATTTGCCCTCATAAAACAGCTCTACCGGCACGCTGCTCGCGGTTTTATCCTGATAGACACGGTGGCCGGTATTGATCAGCTGTTCCTGAAACCCGTATTGCTGAATAATTTCCGCTGCGGCTTTGCTTAAAAAAACGTCAACATTTTTCAATGTCTGCAATATTGCAAGTGACTCACGCAGATAATGACCAGAGCCAGTAATGGCCCATGCCAGGCGTTGATTCATTCGTTCACCAACTTTCATACCGACACCAGCATCGCTGGCTATAAACTTACTGATTAGTCTTAATACTTGTCAGTTCTGGCGTTTGCATGCGTCGAGCCCATGCAAACGCTTAACATGCACTATGCTGCAAAAGGATGCTCAATAACTATCGTTTCGTCGCGCTCCGGACCCGTAGAAACAATCGCGATCGGCACGCCGCATACGGCTTCCAGACGCTTGAGGTAGTTCTGTGCATTTTTCGGCAGGCCATCCCAGGTCTTAACGCCGAACGTGCTCTCAGTCCAGCCCGGCAAAGTTTCATAGATTGGCTTGCAGCCGGCGACGTCATCAGCCCCTACCGGTAATAAATCGATTTTCCTGCCGTCAAGCTCGTAACCTGTGCAGATATTGAGTGACTCAATACCATCCAGTACATCCAGTTTGGTGATACACAAACCCGTCAGGCCGTTGATCATGGCTGAACGGCGCAGCGCTGCCGCATCAAACCAGCCACAGCGGCGCTTACGCTTGGTCACCGTGCCGATTTCCTGGCCTTTGTTAGACATCTGGTAACCGGGCGTACCTGCAGTCTCGATATCAAGCTCGCTCGGGAAAGGTCCGCCGCCGACGCGTGTCGTGTAGGCTTTGGTAATGCCCAGTACATAATGCAGCATATTGGCACCGACACCGGTTCCTGCTGATGCTTGACCCGCGATACAGTTGCTAGATGTCACATAAGGGTATGTACCATGGTCAATATCGAGCAACGTTCCCTGTGCGCCCTCAAACAGCAGGTTCTCTCCTCTGGCATTGGCTGCATAGATCTCCGCGGACACATCTGCAATCATCGGCTTCAAGGCAATGGCATGCTGCATGCTGGCATCATATTGCTGATTGAAATCCACGGCTTTGGCACCCAGGTAATTGGTCAGCACAAAGTTGTGATAATCCATCACTTCACGCAGTTTTTCGGCAAAACGCTCCGGGTAAAACAAGTCATAGGCACGTAATGCACGGCGTGCAACTTTGTCTTCATAGGTCGGGCCAATGCCCTTGCCGGTGGTGCCGATCTTTTTATCGGCACTGCGTTTGGCTTCACGCGCCACATCCACAGCAACATGATGGCTCAGGATGAGTGGGCAGCCGGGGCTGACCTTCAGGCGATTCTTCACTTCCAGGCCATCTTTCTCCAGGGCTGCAATCTCGCTCAGCAAATGCCCTGCATCCAATACGACACCATTGCCGATATAGCAGTTAACGCCGGCACGGACAATACCTGATGGCACGAGGTTAAGTTTGTAAACACGCTGTGCGTCGCCCTGGCCCACCACTAAAGTATGGCCCGCGTTATGGCCACCCTGAAAACGCACCACACCTTGCGCGTGGTCTGTCAGCCAATCCACGATTTTACCTTTACCTTCATCGCCCCACTGGGTACCGATGACGACTACATTTTTTGCTGCTTTATTTGCCATAACGTCGACTTTTTAATTTAATGTTAATATTCAAATGGTTAACAATGCCGCAACTAACGGCACTACTGATTATCTTTGCTGATTATCTTTTAAGGTTTCGCAATATCCACGACATGCCAGCCGGAATTGTAATGCTCAAGTTTTTTATGGCAGTTCAATTCTGCAAAATCAGGCTTAACACCCGGAAGCTCCTGAACGACCACATGGCCTTCAGCCCTAAGTGCATCGATTTTGGCAGTCAGCGTACTGTCATTTGCCGCTGGCGCGAAAATCGCCATTTCCGGCTGTGCCGGCGGCAACGCTGTCACCACCCCCCGCAGGTCAAGGCTGAATCCGGTCGCCGGGCGCGCGCGGCCAAAAGCCTGCCCGACCTCGTCATAACGGCCACCAAGCGCCAAGGGGCCTTTGTAGCCTTGTGCATAGGCTGCAAACACGATGCCGCTGTGGTAGTGATAACCACGCAGCTCGCTCAAATCAAAACTCACGCTCACGCCAAGATCCTGCAGACCATGCGCCACCTGTTCAAGGCTGCTTAAGGCCTGCGTGATGGCAGGCGTTGGCGGCAGCAATCTGGCCGCTTGCGCCAGGATGCTTTTATCGCCATTCAACTCGGTCAGGTTGAGCAAGGCTTCACGCGTTGTCTTATCCAGCGCTTTGGTCAGCGCAGCAACAGCAGACTGGTCCTTGCCTTTTAACGCAGCATACAAGTCCTGCTCTAGTTGAGGGTTCACCTGGCTGGACTCGATCAGGCTGCCGAACACATTGACATGGCTGAAATCAAGGTGCACCTGCTCAATACCGATGGCGTGCAATGCCTTGATCAGCAGGCGCTGAATCTCTATATCGCTGGCGATTTCCGCATGCCCGTACAGTTCTGCGCCTAATTGCAGCGGCTCACGCGTCTGTGCCAGCCCATCCGGCTTGGTGCGTAAAACGCTGCCCGCATAGCACAAGCGCGTAATGCCCTGATGATTCAGCAGATGCGCATCTATACGGGCAGCCTGCGGTGTCATGTCGGCGCGCACGCCCATGGAGCGCCCGGTCAGCTGATCCACGACTTTAAAGGTTGCAAGGTCAAGATCATGCCCGACACCGGTAATCAGCGATTCCATATATTCCAGCATAGGCGGGATCACATATTGATAGCCATGCACCTTAAACAGGTCCAATAACCTGCGGCGCAGTGTTTCAATACGTGCCGCCTCTGCGGGCAAAACGTCTTCTATGTATTCTGGCAGTAACCAATTACGCATTATCATCATCACTTTTTACAAGTAACCGCTTCAGCATCAACACGATCACCATCGATGCCTGGAGCGATTGCCCGGAACTATTACTTACTTAATAAAATTAATATCAAACCACCGACTATCGATGCAAGGCCAACAAAACGCAACTGGCCGTCTTTAAGCTCCACCATGCGTTTGAATGTATCACGCCATGCCTGCGGCAACAGCAACGGCAAGATGCCTTCGATCACCAGCATCAATCCCAGCGCGGTTAACAATACATTCTTCATGCGGATAGCCGATGACTACTTTTTAGGGCTTCGCATATATTTAAAGAAATCAGAGTTCGGATCCAGCACCATCACGTCACTCTTGCTCTTGAAGCTGTTCTTGTAAGCTTCCTGGCTGCGGTAAAACGCATAGAACTCAGGGTTGTGGCTATAGGACTGATTGTAAATCTCTGAGGCTTTTGCATCACCCTCACCTTTTGTCTTCTGAGCTTCACGATAGGCTTCAGCAATGATCACCTCACGCTGCTTATCGGCATCTGCACGAATCTTTTCAGACGCAGCCGCACCTTCAGAGCGCAATTGGTTAGCAAGACGCTTACGCTCGGCGATCATGCGGTCAAATACCGACTTGCTGATTTCTTCTGAGTAATCCACACGTTTCAAGCGGACATCGACCACCTCGATACCCATCTGGCGCGCTTCCAGATCAGCCTTTTTGCGCAGGTTATCCATGATCACGCCACGCTCGCCGGCAATCACATCATGTACGGTACGAATGCCGAACTCACTTCTCAAGCCCGCATTCACTACTTTTGACAATCGGTCTTCCGCAGCGATTTCCCCACCCTCTTTAATCGAAACATAATACTTTTTCGGGTCGACAATACGCCATTTGACAAAAGAATCCACCATCATGTATTTGTTTTCACTGGTGATGAACTTCGCCGGCTGCTCCCAATCAAGCGTCAGGATGCGGTTATCAAAATATTTAAGGTTATCTACAAACGGCACTTTAAAATAAAGCCCCGGTTCTTTCTTGACAGCGACGATCTCACCCAGGCGCTGCACCAGAACGTATTGTGTCTGGTTCACCGTAAATGCTGACAATGACAGCAACACCAGAACCATCACCACGACAATAAGAATATTTTTTGAATTTTTCATATTATTCCTTACCTGCTTTCTCTGTCACGGCTACGCAATGCATCACGTGATCGCTCCCCGGCTGCAGGCTGGCTCGCCGCTGGTACGGCATCAGGCTGCGGATTGAGAGACTGAAGGGACTGCGACTGCTGCGCACCATCATTGCCAGAAGCGCTGATCAGTTTATCCAATGGCAAGTACAGCAAGCTGTTACCGGACTTCTGGTCAACGATCACTTTACTTACGCTAGACATGATCTGCTCCTGCGCATCCAGGTAGAGACGCTGGCGCGTGACTTCAGGCGCTTTGTTATATTGAGCGAGAATCTGGTCGAAACGGCTCGCGTTACCACGCGCTTCACTTTCAATTTTCAATTTATAACCGGCAGCCTCGGCCAGCAGGCGTGACGCCGTACCGCGGGCTTTTGGTATCACGTCATTGGCATAAGCCTGGCCTTCATTGATCTGGCGCTGGTTATCCTGGTTTGCCCGGTTAACGTCTTCAAATGCTTCCTGCACCTGCTCAGGCGGCTGTGCGCTTTGCAAAGATACGCTGATGATCTTCACGCCGGTTTTATAACTGTCAAGTATCACCTGCATGCGTTCTGAAGTGTCAGCCAGGCCTTTTTGCAACAGGTCATCCAGCTTGTTCTTGCCCACCACTTCACGAATAGCCGTTTCAGCTGCCGACATCACGGCATCGTCCGTGGCACGGTTGCTGAACAGGTAATCTTTTGCATTATTGAGATTATATTGCACCGCGAACTGCAGATCGATGATATTTTCGTCTTCAGTCAGCATTAAAGATTCTTTTGGCAGCCTTGTTTTGCCGCCGCTACCTTCCGCATTGCTCCTGTAGCCGACTTCGAGTCTGCGCACCTGTTCCATATTCACAACCTGAACACTCTCTATCGGGTAAGGCAGATGCCAGCGTGGGCCAGGTGAAGTCACTTCATCCTGAACCTTGCCGAATCGCTGCACTACGCCAAGCGAACCCTGGTCAACAATGTAAAAGCCGGTGCCCAGCCAGATAAGGCCAACCAAACCGAATATAGGCAACAATGGCAGATTGACGTTTGCAGGCTGTGGCCGACTGGATTGCGGATTTGATTGATGACCGCCACCCTTGCCAAACAAGGTGTTAATTTTGCGGCTCAAGTCACGCATCACCTCATCAAGGTCTGGCGGACCTTCATTATTTTGTGCTCTCCAACCAGGAAATTTAATCATTCACTACTCCAAAAAACATTTGTTAATTATCATCAAACTAAGTTACTTACCGATACAGCATTAATTTAACTAAATTAATTTAACCAACTTAAGTTATGCGTACGCACTTTCTTCGGTGCTTTGCTTTTGTAAATACTGATAATGTTCTGCCATTGCTAACCTCAGCAGATCCATTCCCTCTCCTGTTTTGGCTGATACATGCAAAGTCGAAATTCTACCACATTCATCACGCGCCAATGCAGGCTCCAGGCCTGCACGGTCAATTTGATTATGCACCAGAATCTGCGGCACTTTAGCGGCGCCGATCTCCTGCAGCACTTTATTGACCTGTGCAATCTGCTCATCTCGGTTACTGCTGGCCGTATCGACAATATGCAGCAGCAAGTCTGCCTGTGCCGCCTCTTCCAGCGTTGCGCCGAAGGCTTCGACCAGCGCGTGCGGCAGATGCTTGATGAAACCTACCGTATCGGAAAGCACCACCTGCCCACAGCCCTCGATATAGATTTTATGCGTGGTGGTATCCAGCGTTGCAAACAACTGATCCGCCGCGTAGATATTTGCCTTGGTCAGGCGATTGAAAATGGTGGATTTCCCGGCATTGGTATAACCGACCAGGGATACCGTCATCACATTGGAACGTTTACGGGCACGGCGCTGCATTCCGCGCTGGGATTTGAGCTTGAGCAGTTTCTCCCGCAGCTGTTTTACGCGCACACGCAGCATACGCCGATCCAGCTCCAGCTGTGTCTCGCCAGGACCGCCGCGCACGCCGATACCGCCTTTTTGACGTTCAAGGTGGGTCCAGCCACGCACCAGGCGCGTAGACAAATGTTCAAGCTGCGCCAGCTCCACCTGCAGCTTACCTTCATGCGTCTGTGCACGCTGACTGAAGATATCGAGGATCAAACCGGTCCTATCCACCACGCGCGCCTGCAGCAAACGCTCCAGGTTGCGCTGCTGCGAAGGTGTCAGGTCA